>JAEIGA010002861.1_pt1 | contig 27249 bp, 31 predicted proteins | sample 9270691 | NCBI WGS metagenome assembly JAEIGA01 (sample SAMN17057246, study PRJNA624740) | gut metagenome | biome: biome; isolation source: fecal sample | host: Bos grunniens | place: China: Xizang | collected 2019 | reverse complement strand
GTGATGTCGATGTTGTCACCTGCACTGTACTCTACCTGAGCCGGAACATCAGCGCTAGTGATGTAGTGCTGTTCAGTCACCCAAGTCTGAGTAGCCATGTCGCTTACATCTGGTAGATCTGCTGAAGTGATAAAGCCAGAGGTGTGATCCTGAACATATCCGCTCATCTCACTCTCAGTTACATACTGGCTAGGAACTTCTTTGATGAATCCTTGATCGTTGACCCAGTCCTCAGTAGCGTATCCTTGAAGTGATGGAATCGCTGAAGTGTCAGCTTTGCCAGAGATAGCAGACTGCATCTCTGTCTCTGTGACGTACTGAGAAGGAACTTCAGTGAGATAGCCTTGCTGCTCTACCCAATCTTGTGTCGCATAGCCATCGAGTGAAGGAATAGCTCCAGACACTTCTCGTACTTGACCAGACAGAGCTCCGAGCTGCTGGTTGACATCGTACATGTCGTGTGAGTAAGTAGTTCCTGAGACATAGTTTCCAGCTGGCTGTACACCAGTCACATTGATCACATTTTCGTCTGTGATCTCTACATAGTCGCCAGCTACATAGTCTCCGCCGTGACTTCCACCAGATGCAGATCCTCCGCCCAACTTGACGATGGAGAGATTCTGAATCATAGCGAACTGAAGATCGTTCGGAGATCTAAGCTGAAGATGGAAGATGTTGTTGTACTCGGAGTCTACATGACGAATGAACTGAACACGAATCTGATGAATGTTGTCAACGTCAGCGTCAGGACCAGCTCCATCCATCTCATAGACAGTAGTCTCTGTGTCAGACAGACCAGTGTGAATAGAGAGATCTCGAATAGTGTTTGTGAGATCCTGAGGGTCCTGTCTGAATCTGATCACAGCGTCGAATAGATAGACGCCGTTCTTGAGCACCATCTCGTTGTCTACGACTCTGTCTACGAATGTTCCTTCGTAGTCTGGTGAAGATGGAAGAGGCAGAGGTGAAGAGTATGTTCCGGATTCGATAGTCACAGAAGATCCGCCATGACCGATCCAGTGCTCAGCGTCTCCTCCACTTACGACAGCAGTTCCAGATGCGTGACCTGGAGACACGTTGTATCTGCTCATGACTAGAGAGCCGAATCTGTTGTAGACATACACGTCGTATGCCTGGTTCGGATCCGCTAGAACGATGTTAGATCCTAGAGAGTCTAGCGGAATCTTGAACGGATGAAGTGTTCCGTTGAAGTCCGATGCGCAATAGTACTTCTTGCGTGTACCATGAATGTAGCACTCAATCCATCCATTTGTCAATGGCGCTCCAGCCGAATTAGTCAGCTCAAAGCACGGATCAAGCAGGTAACCCCACTGAACAATTTCCTGATCTGTGATCATTATATCCTCCAAAAATCTTTCTGGAACTCATTCCAAGAAAGCCCTTTGTTATCTTCTCGGTATGCTTCTCTTACTTGAGCTAGTTTAGAGGTCATAACTCCACTGAGTTTCTGCTTATATTCTAACGATCTCTTTTTGCCGATATTAGAATCAGAAATTTTCTTTCTTACAGATTCTTTCACCTCTCTCGGCATATAATTATAACCTCTTTTGATTTTTTCTGATCTATCTTCTGAGTGTAGATCAAAGTGCTCCTTTATGGTCACAAGCATCAGATCTTCAGGCTTTACATGATAGTATTTACCTTCAGCAATTAGCTCTTTTTTAGTCTTATGAGAGGTTATACCTGCTATATGATGTACTACAAAGGCCTCAGGAGATCTCATAGCAAGATCAAATCCCTTGATCCTGGTATATTCTCGGCAATATCTCTTGAGTCTTTTAAGATTTTTAATCATCTTCTCTTGCTCCAAGTTTTTAGCGGTTGAGTTTGTTGCTCAACGATGATTCTTTGAGTTAAAATATATGCCTGATCAGAATCCTAGAACGTCTCCGACATCCTTTATGTGATCATCTAGCCATCTTCCAGCGAGATACTTGTACTGCCAGTCTAGAATCTCGTCGTAGTTCTTCTCAGCTCTGTCAACGATGAACTCTATGTGCTGCTCAGTAGCGTCTACAGGAATCTTCTGGTACGGATGAGCGCCTTCGTAAGGTCCATCTTCGAACGAGCTTACGAGACATACTCTTCCGATGGCGCATGACTCTAAGTACTTCAGATCTGACTTAGCCCTGTTGAAGAGAGACTCTGTGAGTGGAGCTACGATGAACTTAGCGTCAGTAGCTTGCCTGTAGAAGTCTCTAGCGTATCTGCTCAGAGGAGACGACTTATACTGTACTGAAGGATTCAAGAACCAAGGAGCGATGTGCTTCGTTATCACTGTTCTCTTAGATAGATAGCGAGCTAGAGGCTCTGTGAAGTCACCATACATCTTCTTGTCGTTGTTGAAGTGAGTCTCAGATCCTGCGAACATGAACGACAGCTGTCTTGGATAGCTAGTTCTCTCTTCGAATCCCCACTCACGATATGTCAGCATGTTCGGAAGAACGTGAATCTTACTCTCGTCTGTGAACTCTGAGAGAAGCTTCTTGAGCACTGGTGTTGATACTGTCACTTGCTCGCACATAGTGTCCAGATGAGCATCTAGTGCACGAGTGTTCCCTACTAGATCCATTTTCTCTCTAGTCCAGTTGTACTCTGGAATCGTCTCTCCGTGATGGTCCCAGATCAGATCATCGAAGTCCATTATCATCTGACAGCCAGACTTGTTCTTGAAGTCTATCATCATCGGAGCTAGCTTCTCAGTGCATATTCTCTGTGTCCAGACGACATTCTGTCTCATCGGGGCGTATCTGCCAGGAGGCATGATGAACACTTCCTTTCCGCAGTCCTGTAGCATCTGTGCCTGCTGAACGAGTCTGTACCATCCGCAAGCTCCAAGATTAGCTGGAACTATCTCTGCTGACCACTTCTTCTTGTCAGTCGAATTCTCTCGTGTTGACTTTTCCATCGCTTATCTCCGATATGTAGTCACTGAAACAGGACTCAAGATGATCTTGAATCCTCTTCTCTTTGTTCGATGTCTGCTTCATTCTGCGATAGTACATGTTGAAGCCGTTCTTGCACGCTTGGAACGCTATGTTCAGTACGGTTCCTCTAGCTGGATCGTAGTTCGGAACTGCCTTGAGAACCTTAGGAAGAGCGAACTCGTACAGAGAGCACTTCTCCTTGTATGACTTAGCTTTCCACTCTGGCTTCTCTAGCACTTGAAGAATCACTGTAGCTACGTGCACCCAGTATCTGTAGTCTTCGTTCTCAGACAGCCTGATTCCGTTCTTCAGCTTCAATGCGATAGAAGAGAAGTCTTGCTGATCAAGATCGTAGAACTGAACGAACTGAGGATCTCTGTAGCTTATCTTCAGAAGTCTCAGCCTATCGACTGGTTTCCATCTTGGAAGTTCATAGCTCATATTCTATTTATTGAAAAAATGACTTTGTCATTATTGAAAAATGACAAAGTCATTATCGCAACAAAAGAGTCAGAACCGAAGTCCTGACTCTTGAGGTACTGAGATACAAATCTCTGAGTTAGAGGGTCACCAAATTGACGTCGGTGTCTTTGATGAGGACGAGCGAAGCGCCACGCTTTTCGACCACGCCCGCGAGGTACGGAACTGCGAATCTGGTCTTGTTGGTACCAGCTTCTACGTTCACAGCACGAGCCACGTGGATTCTGATTCCTTCGACAGAGTCAGAAGTTACGTCAGCGTTGGACCAGTCAAGCTTGTCCAGAGACTCCATCTCGAATGCGCCGTTGATACGGAACAGACCGAGGAAGTAGTGACCAGCCTTGATAGCGTCTGCTACCTTGACAGTATTGCCGTTGATGTCGTCATACGGATGGAATGCGCTGCCGTCAGCCTTGCAAGCTTCCTTAGTTCCCTGACCAGCGAAGTCAGTCTTAGCTACCTTGACAGAGCCAGAAGCTGCGTCTTCGAGAGCCACGAAAGCCTTGAGAGACGAAGTCTTGTTGCCGATGAGGTTGGTAGCGTAGACGCCTGCGATGAAGATCGGAGTGCCAGCCGGAATCGTCTCAGTCACGCCGCTGAGCTTGACCACATCGTAGCCAGAGTTGCTTACGTCGATGCCAGAGACAGTTGCGCTAGAGAGTTCGTTAGCGAGGTCTTCAGAGATCTCGATGTCCGGAAGGAACTGCTGCTCACGATACTCAGCGCCAGCGAAGTTGCCGAGCATGCCAGTGCGATAGAGCGGCTCAGATTCAGCCGGAGTGAAGCTCTTGCCGTTAGAGCTCATGATAGAGTCGATCATCGGATCGATGAATGCGTACTTCTTCTCAGAGCTGATAGAGCCGAGGAAGCGAGAAGCCTTAGAAAGCGGAAGCCAGCCCTTACCAACGAAGGCAGTGTTTACCTGACCTATGTCTTCCTTTAGAACATCCTGAACCATGCCTTCAACGAGAGCCTGTGCCTGAGGCTGAGCTACTTCGACATCCCAATCGATGTCGGTCTCACGCTCAACGAGGTCAGTCTGAACCATCACGTTGCCGACCTGAATCGTCTTCGTGACCTTTCTCTCGACGAGATTAGAGTCCTGACCAGTGATGTTCTTGCCCTTGACGAACTTACCAGCGTCACGGATCACGAATTCACGAGTCTCGCCATCTCTCTTGCCAGCGAGCTGATTTCCGAAGTAAGCCTTAGCGCCTACAGTGAGATACGGAGCGCACTCAGCTGCACGAAGTGCAAGAACGGTAGTGCGCTTGTTAGTGATAAATGAGTTAGCCATTGTATGTTACTCCTGGAGTGAAAACTCCTGTTTGTCAGTGGCTTCGTGGATGCTTTAGAAGCCAGCTGTTCCAGCTCGCTCTCCCATGAAGTCCTTCTTCAGGTGTTGGAGCTGAGCTGTTCGTTATCTGCTTGCCGATGATCGGAATCTTCTTCTCTTCCTTCGCCGGAGCAGATGTGGTCTGTTGCGTTTGAACAATTGTTGGCTGTTCAGCCGGAGCTGGTTTGACTTCGTGTCTCTTGTCCAAGATTCTGTCAGCCTCAGCCATGATGTTCTGCTTCAAGACCTGCGGATCCGTGCTTCTGAAGACTCTTCCCAGAAGGCGTGAGTCAGTCATTAGCTCTCTCAGAACGACCGGATATTCCGGAAGTGACGAGAGATAGTTGAAGACTACGCTTTCATTGTCGACCTCTGATACAGCCTTATAGAAAGAACGTCCGTTATTAGCGATGAGTGACTGATACTCTTCTCTTTCCTTTTCGTCTGGGAAGCAGTTGTTCACTCTTCTACGGTCTTCTTCCAAGTCATACTGCTGCTGCTCTTTAGCGTCCATCTCTTGCAGATTGTGGATCTCGTTCTCCATGTCTCTCTGCTTGAGACGATAGTCTACATAAGCTTGCGTATCTTGTGTTCCGTCATTCTTCTTGAAGTGCTCAGGCTTTAGATCCTTGTACTTCGACAGCTCATCTTCGAGCTCTTTGATCTTAGCTTCGTATCGAGCCTTCTGCTCTTTTCGCTTGTTCTTTTCGCGTAGAAAGGCAAAATCTCTCTTGCTGAGTTCTTTGACTGGATCGAATCCATCGTCTTTCTTCTCAGGCTTCGAAGCTTTATCCTCAGGTTCCTTCTTCTCTGGCTCAGTAGACTTCTCGGGCTCATCACTTCCTTTGACTTCTTCTGGCTTCGTTTCAGGAGCTGGAACGCCATCCTTGTTCTCTTCTTCAGGAGCGGAATTTTCTTCAGATGGAGCTGGCGTAACTTCTTCTGGAGCTTTAGTCTCGGTTGATGGTTCCTTGACCTCAGCAGATTCCTTTTTCTTGTTGAGATATTCCTCAACTTCTTGTGTACTCATTGACATAGGCGAGTTATTCCTCTATCCGTACTGACGGGTACGTTCCGTTTATATCTCTTGTGATAAAATATATGACTGAGCAGATGAACATTTCAGAACAAGTGCTCAGCTTCGCTTCAAAATGTTGTTGAAGTACTTACCCATGTCAGGAGAGTTGACGAAGTCAGCTGCCTTATGCGGATCGACTCCTGGATATGTGTAGATCTTGTCTCCTAGTCTGACTGACAGAATGTTCGACGCTGGATCTTCCTGAACATCTCCTATGAACTGAGAAGACTGGAACAGAGTTCTTCTCGGCTGCTCATCATTCCAGTACTTCGGAGACTCAGCTTCTCTGAGCTCAGCCTGAGCCTGTAGAGCCTGTAGAGCCATCATCTTCTGAGGTCCAGGAGGCATCATCATCACAGACTGATAGTCTGGCAGAGTAGAGATGTCCAGAAGAGCTTCGTGCTCCTCCGGAGTCTGTCTGTCAGCTGCTCGTCTGTCTCCAGCGAGCAGAGCGTTTCCTGCTAGGTTTGGACCAGTAGTGACAGAGTATCTCATGATTATGCTCCTTTCTCGATTGCGTCTACCATTCCCTGCACGTATGCGTCATTCTGACCCTTAGTAGAGTTGATCTGAGCTTCAGCAGCTTGGATCTCTACCTTCTCTTGGTCAATGATCGTCTTAGCTTCGTCGCTGTTAGTCTGTGCCTGAAGCTTAGCTGCTTCGATAGCGACCTTGTCTTGCTCAGAGATGACGAACTTGTTCCAGTCAGTGATTCTCTTCTCACGACCGTCAATGAGAGACAGCTGTGCAGCGTTGAGCTGTTGACGTAGCTCGTCGTTGCTTCTCTTCTGTAGATCGAGCTCGTTGAGAGCTTCGTCGAGAGTGAACTGCATAGACTTGAGAGCGTGTACAGCAGACGGATCCTGATCAGCAGTGACGAATCGAATGTCAGGCGGAAGGTTAGCGACGATGTTTCTAGACAGATCTTCTCCGAGATCGTCCTTGAGAGTGTCTGCGAACCACTTTGCGATGAGAGGCTTCATGTTCTCTGGCATGATCGTTGACAGAGCCTGAAGCTCCTGACGAATCTTCATGTCACGCGTGATGACGCTCGGTCCGTTCTCTAGCGTGAACTTTAGATCCTGACCAGCTACCAGCTGAATGAGGATCTTAGAGATAGTTCTGCAAGCTCTGAACGCGTTGTTGTAGTAGTTAGCAGTGTTAGACTCCTTAGAGATCTGCTGTCTGAGGATCTCAGTAGCCGTTCTCTCTGGCATCTTTCCAGTGCTGTCTAGTCCAGTCAGCGGAATGCCCAATGTGTCTTCTATGAGTGTTCTGCAAGTCTGAATAGTAGCCTGAAGGTCTCCAGTCTGGAATGTCTCTACGATAGGAACTGGCTGATGCTCGCCTTTCCACAGAACTGCAGCCTGATCGTCTTGACCTATCTTAGCGTAGCTCTCTTCGAGTCCGTCGATAGCATCTACGTTGATGAGATAAGATCCCTTCGGAGAACGACCGACACGTTCCACTAGCGTGGAGTATGCTATGTTCATTCCGAGCTCTAGAGCCATAGTCTGCTGGATGATTCCGTCATAGTCTATGTTGCCTTGACGATAGATCTCGTTTCCAGCGAATCTGATGATGGGAATGATCTTGATCGGAAGCTCTGCTTGCTGAACTACCTTGTCTCCAACGATCTTGTAGAAGTCGACGAGACCTCTCTCGTTCTTGACATAGTAGCTGACGACTCCAACTTGATCTTCTGGAATGTCCCACTGCTTGTACATGGTCAGATTGATGGCTGGCTGGTAGCGTGGATAGTCATAAGGAACGACATCGTCTCCGTAGAGTCTTCTAGCCTTCTTGACAGGCATGTAGTTGATGATAGCTCCCTCTTCTGCGTCTGATCCGTCAGTAGTAGATACGCCAGGATCCATAGCTACAGAGTTGATGTGAGAAGCAGTCTCTAGAACGATCTTGGGCTCTCCAGTCATCTCGTCTTCTACAGTCGTGATGATGATGTAGCCATAGCCAGTGAGAACTGCCTTTCTGAATGCATCGATGACAGCGCTCTTAGAGTCGTTGTCTGCTTCGATGTCGTCAAGCATCTGCTGAACTTCTGCGAACATTCCAGTCTTGTCTACTAGCTCTGTGTGCCAAGGAGAGTTAGACACTGGAGATGAGATAGCGTTGCACATCACGTTCCAGTTGTTGAGAGACAGACAGACTCTGTTCTTGTTTCTGCGATACTTCTTCTTGAAATTCTTGTCCCAGAACTCTCCAGAGTATCTCTGCATGTCGTCGACTGCACGAGTGACTGGAATGTTGAATCTCGCGTCACTCTTTGCAAGGAACTTGTTGCAGTCTTCTATGATCTTGTTTGAGTCAAATTCTACCATTGTAACCTCTACTCATATTTATTAGTCAACCTGAGAGATTCTGATGTTCAAGTGAGCACCATCGTTGTAGTTTCCGAGACCGATGATGAAGTTTCTCAAGTACCAACTGAACTGACCAGACTGAGACTTCTTCAGATCAGATGGCATATCTCCCTCAGCAGACGGGAATGTAGTGACCGTGTTGATAGCTGCTGACTGGAATGCTCCCCCCGGATGAATTTGGTTCAGCTTCGAGTTGTCAGATCCGAGAGCTTCTACGAGAACCCTCTTGATCACGTTCATAGTTCCGATAGTGAAGAGCTGAATCTCTGAGAAGTAGTTGTTCTCGTTATTGCATGTAGCGCCTACGATTGGTGTTCCACCAGAGTTCATCTCCGTAAGGATTCCTGGAGCGTTAGTGTACTGGAAAGTTGCGATAGTTCCAACTATGTCAGTCTGCCACTTCATCGTTCCCGTGTTGCCTTTGTACGTGTAGTAGTTCTGCTCGTCATAGATGCTAGTGATAGATCTGTGAACTACGATTGGATCGACTGACAGACCTACGTTGTCTATGATGTTCAGGCCTCTGACTAGATCGCTGAGAGCCAAATGAGGATCATGAGCGTCTATAGTTCCGATCTCGATCTGACCAGATATGAAGTTGTTGATGATGTTTCCGTAGATGAATCTTGAAACAGTGTATGGCACTTCAGATCCGTTGACGATCTCAGTGAACGAATAAGCCTCTCCGTTGGCTCCATAGATGTTGAGTGTCTTAGAGATGTTGCAGTCCTTAACATCGCAGGTTCCGCATCTCACATTCTCTTGGATGATAGAGTTGTATGCGTAGAATTCTGGAGTGTCGAAGTCACCTGTACCAGCAAGAGTAGAGTCTCTCAGACTGATTGAAGCTACCTTGATGTCAGACTGACTGAAGTTCAGAGTAGAGCTGATAGCGTTGATTCTGCAGTTCTGATTGTAGCCAGTGTCGAATGTGACTGCTAGTTCACAGTTCTTGAATGTGTAGCTGTTAGCTGCCTTTCCGTCAAGCTTGATAGAGCCAGAGCAGTTCTCGAAGTAGTAGGTGTGAGCGTTAGAAGACTCTACGATCGGATTGCTGGAGCCTCCCTTGTAGTTTAGAAGCCATCTGTCTGAATCTACTTCGTTGAGCCAAGGAGACTCAGAAGTGAGAAGACCTTGCCAGTCGTAGTTGACAGCGTTCTGCTCTGCCTTCATTCTAAGCCACATAAGCAGCTTGTCTTTGAACTGATCTAGTGGAATAGTGCAGTATGGATCGACATGCGCTATTGGAGATCCATAGAACAGGTTCTGATCAAGCTCGCATCCGAAGAACAGGCAAGATGCCGTGATCTTTCTCTCGCCAACGATAGAGCATCTCGTGAACGTGCAAGTCGTGTTGATAGACTTGTTGAGATATACGATGCAGTCTTGGAATGTGATCTGCTTAGTGCCGATGTTGTCATTCACATGGATCTCTGCTCCAGTGAACGCTAGAGTCAGAAGATCATCTTCATCATCAATGTCTACTACCTTGTAGCCAGTGAGTACGTTAGCGCCCCAGCTGACCTTAGGATTCTCACATACTAGATTCGTGTTGTGATTCCTGAAGCTGGGTGTTCCGTTCCACTCTCCAGTGAAGCTGGAAGTTCCGTAGTCCAAGAATACCACGTTAGCAGCTACGTCGAACACTTTAGATGTGACTGTGATGTTCGTGTACTTGTAGAATCTGTAGTCGCCGTTAGATGAGAAGTAAGGCTTGCATCTAGCTCTGTTGCAGTAGCTCAGCCATGTAACGATTCTAGCGGAGCTGTCTTCTAGATTGCTCTGAGAGTTGCTCGGGAAGATTCCGAAGTGTCTTGAGTCGCAGTGCTCTGTCGGAGTTACCATGATCCAGCGGCCAGTGATCAGATCGTTGTTTTTGATGATAGATCCGCCGTTGTCTCCTGCAGTGCTAGTGGATGGATTCCAGACATAGTTGATCGGCTCCTTGTCTCCTAGACTGTTGTAGCCGAGAAGAGTGACGACCTTCTTTCCAGAGATCTCTGGAACATCATCTGGATCAAGAGCACGAAGCTCTTCCATAGTTCCTACGCACATAGCAGCATCGCCAGTGATATGCATAGCTACATCGTCCATGCTCTCTGCTGTGTACTGAAGAGCCCACTTAGTGAGATCTGATACGTCGATGTCTGTCTGAGTGTTGTAAGTTCCTTCTCCGACATACTTGTAGAAGTAAGCTACGACATCTGAGTCAACGAACACCTGATGCTCAGTTCTTCCATACTCGTCAGTCAGAATCGGATTCTGAAGAGATGTGCCATCAGAGTCGAAGATAGGAGCTGGCGTGTTTCCATCCTTCACGTTGAACATGACGCATCCATGAAGCAGATTGCCGTCATTGTCCTTGTACTTTAGCCATACGTCGAAATTTCTCACTTTTTGCCTCCTAGAAGGTCAATACCATACTTCTCTCTGATCTCTTTGATGATCCTCATTCTCTCTTCCTCTTTCTCAGCCTCATTGATAGAGTTCTGAATAGCGTTTCCGGCTAGAGGAATCTTGCCGAGAATGTTTTTGTTGTTCTGAGAGTACTGGTCTCCAGCCTTGTTTGTCAGTAAGTTCTTTAGAGCCTCTTCATTAGCTAGTCTCCAAGCACTCTTAGCACCTTCTACATCGAAGATCTTGTCATATACCTCGTATAGATCCCTTGATGCTGCTGTCTGGTCAGTTTTCCACTTCTCATAGATCTTGCCGTTCTTGTCCACGAAGTGTGTAGAAGGATCAACCTTCTTGCTCTTCATGTACTTTACTGCCTTCTCTTCTAGGGTGTTTCCTTTCTCTCCAGCTATCTTCACGAGATTCTTTCTAGCCTCCTCGTTGAGGAGTACTGATCTTATGTTGAATGTCTGCTTGTTGAAGTCAGCTGCAGCCTGTCTCTCTGCCTTAGTAGCGAGATTAGTTGGTGCTACCATCTTTCTAACTTGATCTTGCGCTAGCTCCTTAGCAGTCTGTCCTTGAGCAAGCTCAGCCATAGGATTCTCGATTCCAAATGACTTTCCAAGCTTACCTGAACGTCTGAGCACCCAAGGAAATGCTACGTTTGTAGCTGTGCCTGATACTACGTCACCGATTGAGAAGTTTCCTCTCGGATTCTCGTCTCCATACATAGCAGCATCCATAGCTTCAGTAGTGAGTGGAGGTGCAACATTTGAAAGAGTTCCAGCAACAAGATTTCTTACTACCGGATTCTTGATCACAGCTGATGCTCCACGTCCATAAGGAACAGCGTATAGAGCCATTTCAGCGACATCTCCACCAACATCAAAGGCTGAAGGTTCTTCTCCTCTAGCTATGGCTTCTTGCTGTCTTGGAGATACGACTGACATTACCTTTCCTTGAACTCCACCATGAGCGATGTCATATCTTCTCTGCTTGGTAACTTCATCTGCCATGTCAGAGAGCAGCTTCTTCTCATCAACACCGTTCTTCATAGCCACTAGAGCTATCTGATTGTATGGAATGCTCTCGAAGTTCTCTTTCCAGTCCTTTCCGAATGACTTGTCGTAGTCAACCTTTCCAGTAGCTGGTTCACCTATCATCAGAGTGTTGAGTGATGGCATCATTCCTAGCTCATCGATAGTGAACATCTTCAGTGGAAGATCTCTGTTTGACCATACAGTGTTGATGATCTCTTGGTCATTGTCGAACTTGTCTATCTGATTGTACAGACCTTCAAGAACAGCATACTTCACTGATTCTTCTAGACCAGCCTTTCTAAAGACGTTCTTGGTCTTCTGAATCTCATCAAGTACTTTCTTTTTGATCTTGCTAGCCATAGTATCTCCTACTTGTAGAATTCAGGATAATCTGTCTGAAGATCTGCTAGTTTACTGGCATTAGTTCCAGCTTCCTTCTTCTTCCTATCATGCTCAGCTTTTCTCTTTGCTTTACGAGCTTCCTGATCCTTCAGAGATTTAACCTTAGCTTCACCGTCAGCGATAGTCTTCTGAAGAGAGTCTCTATCGCTCTTGTCAAGCTTAGATATATCGATCTTCTGAAGACCCTCTAGAGCTGTCTGTGCATCAGTGCTCGTTTTAGCATTGCTCAAGTCCGCTGTGAACTTAGCTACATTCCCTGACTGCATTGCTGGAACATCTGTTGGAGTGTTAGATTCCTGAAGTGGAGTCTTATATTCCCGAAGTGGAGTCTTCAGCTCTTCTGGAAGATCTCTAGAGTAGTATTCTATCTCTCGTCTAGCTCTGTCCATCTGACGATAGATCTGTGCTCTTCTAGATGGATCATCAGTTCTCTCTAGTTCGTCGTATAGACTGTCAAGAGTGTCCTGCTGAATTCCAAGATTCTTGATAGCGAGAGCCTGCTTGTCAGAGTTAGCGTTAGCCATAGTTGCAGATCTGTTGAGTCCAGCGATTCTCTCTGTAGATTCACGGCTTAGTCGATTCTGCTCTTCTTGCCACTTTCTCTGTGCCTCTTGTGCAGCTCTCTGTTCCTCAGCTCTCTTCAATGCTTCAGATGCTTGGAAGTCTCTCTGAGCCTGTGCAGCTTCTTGACTGTCTGCATAAGTAGCGTACTTCATGAATGCGTCAGAGATCGTATTTCCGATGTTTCTAGCTGCGTTGCCATACATCTCGCCTCTCTTAGCGAATGCGTCATACTTTCTCTCGATGTCTCTAGCACGATTCTGAAGAGCGTTCTGAATCATGTTTGCGTACTGAATTTGATCGCGTGTGTAGATTCCCATGAGTCATCTCCTAGTAGATGCCAGCGATAGCCTGACCGTAAGCGACCTGAGCGTTCATCTTGTCTTGCTGAGCCTGCATGATGTCGGACATTCTAGAGTCCTGAGTGTCATAGTAGTTCTGAGCGAGATTGCCCTGCAGACCAAGCTTGTACTGATTGCCCTCACGTAGAGCGTTCAGTCTGTTCTGAGCGTTGCTGATAGCGTCTGTGTACTGCTTGTATGCGAAGTCTCTGTCGTCTCTGTAAGCTTCCTGAGCAGTGTTGTAGAGCTCATCTGACTTCTCGGCTACGCCTTTAGCGATGTTGAGTGCAGCACCTGTTCCACGACCCATTCCAGCTCCTGCAGCTGTATGCTGAAGCTGATCTCTAGTCTGTCCGATGATCTGAGCGTAGTACGGATTTACGAAGTCTTCTGCCGTCTTGTCATACTGAAAGTCGCTCTCGTCAGCTACATAGTCTTCTGGATTGTAGTTTGCGATAGCTTCTCTGTACTGATTAACGTCAGAACGAGTGCCGAGAGATCCTCTCTGGTTGTAGTACTGATTGATCTGAGAGATGAGGTTGTTGTACTCTGAATTAGTAATGTTGCCTTGCTGCAATAGCTTAGCTACAGCCTCTTTCTTAGCGTCTGCTTCTCTCTCAGAAGCCTTGTCGGCATAATATCCTTGGATAGCTGCACCACCGATTTGACCCAGTGTACTAGCAGCAGCTCCGGCGATTAGTGCGGGAATCACGGTTCTGTCTCCTTTGGTGTCAATTCCACTTCTTCAATATCAAGATTCCAACGGCGTTCTCGTCAGAAGCGAGCGTTGCAGTTATCTTGCTCTCTTGGACCTTTATAGTCCGGTTCTTGTTCGTTCTCAAAAATCCGTCATATACGTCTGGCAGCTTTATATCTATATCAGCTCCGTTCTGAAGATAGAGAGTCATCACGTTCTTAGTGACAGTGACTACTAGATCCTTAGTCAGAACTTGTCCATACTTTCCTTTCAGAGCTTCGACATTCTCGTTGTTGCTGTCGTATCTGATTATCTTCAAGACGTTGTTGAGAGTCTCTGCCATGTCAGCCTCAGATGAAGTTAGATCCTGGCGTGAACTGAATCTTCAGATTCTCGATAGCCAATGGAATGTTCTCTGTCGTAGAGATCTCCAGCGTGAAGTACTTTCCACATCCGAGCTGCCAGATCGTAGTAGAGTAGTCATACTGTCCTATCTTTCCGAGGTCATAGTCTTCATAGTCAGACCAAGTAGATCCGTCCCAAGAGTATCTGATAGAGATTCTCGGATTCAGCTCTAGGTCATCATAGTGATCGTCAAATGAGTGCTGTCCGTTGTTGACTATCAGCTCAGCAGAGTCGATGAAGAACGGACAGTCGTTGTTAGTCAGAACTCCACCTCTTCTCATCTTCAAGATGCATCTTCCATCATGCTCTGTGTACTTGTTCTCGTCCATGTAGCAGAGAACGTTCTTAGCCGAGCAGTAGATCTTTCCATAAGCGAACGTGCAGTGACTGTATCTCCAGAACGTCAGATGATTCTGATCGTCATAGCTAGATCTGTAGTGCCATGCATCTTCCGTCAAGTCATAGACGAATGTCTTCTGTGAGTCTTCGAAAGTGATAGAGTAGAATACATGCTGATGCTCTACCCAGATAGATGAGTATGCGTTGTCTGGATTCTTGAGCTGAGCTATCTCTCTTTCGATGTCCTGTGTGCTGACTCTCTTCAGGTCAGTGTCTCTGATCATGAAGATTCCGTTCTCTCCGATGTCAGAAGATCCGAGCCACAGAACATTGTTTCCCAGCATCGCTAGAGAGTTCGGAGCTTTGATTCCGATGTTTCCAGCTGCGTTGTCTGGAGATGTGAACGGCATGTCTATGTTGTCGTTGTATGAGAAGTTCTGCCAAGATCTCTCGCCGAAAGTGTATAGATGAGAGCCGTTAGAGCACAGGGCTAGCGTGTTGTCTGGTGACCATTCTGAATAGGTGATGAAGCCATACTTAGCGTACTGGACTGTCCATACTCTGAAGAGGTCATACTTCTCTGGATCGTCAGATGCAGTTCCAGTGATGAACTCTTTGAATGTCTCGTAGTAGTAGTCTTGATTCTCTCCAGACTTGTAAGCTTCTTTCTCTTCGTCGGTCAGAGTCATCCACCATGTGATGAAAGACTTTCTCTTGTTGTAGAACTGTGGATCTTCAGTGTCCTCTATCTCGAAAGGATATTGATATGAAGTGTAGAACGCGTCAGTTCCAGCGTCATTCACGACTAGATAGCCGTAGAGATATGCGCAGTGTGTCGGATTGATGTACTGATCTGTGCTGTTCACTCGAAGAGGAAGATCGATTCTTCTGAAGTCTGCTTGCTGGTCTCCGATTGACAGACCAGTGTTGACTGCGTAGATATTGAATCCGTCTACGATGATCAGATGTGGATGTGCCGATCCGTATCCGCCGGACTCGCACATGTGACACTCAGAGCCGAAAGACTGAATAGTTCCGATAGACGATACAGTGTGATTCTCGTCGATCAGATACAGAGTCTTGTCATAGACAGCGTATAGAACTGGTCTCTCGTCATATCCTCTACTAACGCGATACATTCCACGGCACTTGCCCTGAATCTCTGCTGCCTGAACTGTTCCGTTGATAGTTCTCATGAGCAGCTCACATGAGTGCTCAGAAGGGTTCTGACGCTCCATGTAAATGTTCACAGACTCGCCGAGACCAACCTTCGCCAGATTGCTCTTAGTAATAGATCCCGCGATATTCTGTACCAGCTTGACTTGTGACATCAGCTACCCCTACACGATCCATGTTCCACCAGCTAGCTCTTCCTGACTGAGTCTGTGAGTGCACCAGCTGTTGTCTTCTCTCTCCAAGAACTTAGTCATTGCCTTCGGAGTTCTCACGTTGTCTACGAGGATCTGAACTTCTTTCTCTAGACGAGCCATCTGTGCTTCGTCAAGTCTCGGGAACTGAATCGCGAGCTTGTGTGCTAGAGCTACTATGAGCAGTTCAGTATAGCTGTCTGGAATGTAGAGATCAGAGTCTAGATCGAACTCAATACCCTCGTTGAAGTTGATCGCCATCTTCCAGTTTCGATAGTTAGCGATGATTGGCTTGATTGCGATGACCCACTCGCCTTCTGACTTCTGTACTGACGTGAATACTCTAGAGTCGTTAGTGTACTGGTCGAACTGAGACTTCGGAACGAACTGAAGATCTACGTTGATAGGAAGTCCGTTCGCTGGATTCGTGACATAGATTGAGTTGATCTTCGCTACGTTTCGAATCTGAACGTGATTCATCATAACGTAGTTCTGCATCTCTTGAACTCTCTGTGATCCGTTCTCGAAGGCGTTGTGACCTATCCAGTTGTATACTGGTCCTGAAGGAGTTCCGATTCTGACGATGCTGAACACTGTCGAAGGATCTCCATAGATCATAGCTAGAACTGAATCTTCGTAGTCAGTCTCGCTGATCTCGTATGCCTGAAGCTCGTCTTGATTCTTGAAGTACTTGTTGTGTTCACCAGCTATGATGTCTGACTCGTCGTAAATGTGCGTTAGAAGGCTGTTAGAAGTGACGAATGTGTTCTGCGTAAATGACAACAGGTTGTCATTGTTGTACTTCGCCACGACTCCTTTTAAGAGCCTGAATGCAGTCTCAACGAGGTCTCCGGGCACTGCCTGACGCCGAGCGACCAGGTTGACTCTCGTAACTGCCTCTTTTATAATTTCTCTGACGTTCATCGATAAGAACCTCGTTTGAGATAAAATATATGCTTGATGTTCAATTGAATCTCTCGAAGAGACCAAGATACCTGTCTGCTACTCTCTGTGCTTGCTCAGCAGTCATTGTCTGTGCTCCGCCGTGATGATTCATAGCGTATACTGCGAGAGCTATAGCGTCTACCAAGTCAGGAGAGTGACCGATCTGCTTCTTCACTAGCTCCTTTGGCGCAAGAGCTTGCATACCTTTTCTGTTGATAGTGACTTCTTGAGCTAGAAGCTCGTCTCTAGCCTCGTCTGGAACCCAGAATCCGTTTCGAATGTCTCTAGCGAGCTCTAGGTACATCTCAGTTCTAGCGTTCGGGTACATCGTGTCGTTGAACGCTGCTTGTGCGAAGTTCACTGGAGTTATTACGATGTTCTTAGCCTTCAGAAGATCAACAGTGCCTAGAGAGTACCCACCCGTGCCGTCTGCGCATCCAGACTTGAATCTATATGTCTCGAACAGATTTGAAGCTGTGTTAGCCTTCTGGTGTGTGTCTGCTTCTCTCATTCTCTCGTACTTCACGACTCCGTACTTGTCAACTACGACCATCACGTCTTCGTCAGCTCCCAAGCCAGATGCGTCGAATCCGAAGTATCTCAGCTCGTCAGATCCACGCTTCTCCTTCGGAAACTCGTTCCTGAATATGATCTGAGAAGCTATGTCAGTGTCGAAGATCTCTCCGAGACACTGCTGTCTGAACAGGTTCGTTCCGATGACATATCTATCTTCAAGCTCTTTCTTGAACTCTTCCTTCGTGAACGGATTATCTCTGTAAGTAGCGTGAATGACCTTGTCTGGATGAGACTTTACGATCTCAGAGAACCAGTTAGCGACTCTTCCAAGCGTAGACGGAGATGATATGAGACGAACCATAGTGTGATACTTTCCGCCTCTCATTCTGTCTCGCGAGTAGTTGTAGATCTCTTCTGAGCAGTAAGCTGCCTCGTCGATAGCTAGAATGTCTATCTCTGACAGACCAAGCACAGCTTCAGGATGCTCAGAACTGAATCCGTACAGAACTGATCCACCAGGAAACGTGAGAATCTGTCTAGACTTGTTGTAGTCTAGCTCGATTCCTATCTGAGTAGAGAACATGATGATGTCGTGAATCAACACGTTTCTAAGAGCGTCATGAGTCTGTGCTACTACGATTCCTCGAATTCCTGGCTTCTTCAAACACTGGAGAACAAGCCAAGTTGCCAAGATTCTCGTCTTTCCAGCACCGATGGATGTGCAAGCCATGTACAGATCATCATCAAAATGATCCATCCAAGTCTTCTGCCATTTTGACAACTCCAGATTCATTAGTCCTTGACCTTGAACTCTATGTTGATGTTCTTGTTCGGATCTGTAACTGTCACTGACTTCTCTTTAGACTCTTTCTGCCATCTAGACTTGTCTCTGACAGCTAGAATGTCCAAGTACTTCTTAGCTAGACGAGTGTTGCTCTCTGTCAGCGCTCTCTTTGTCAGAATGTTTCTTCCTCTGAGAAGCTTGTCTCTGTACCAGTCTTCGGTGATATGGTCACGAACAGTTCCGACTGGTGCATACTTCATGCACAGCTCTTCGTACTCTTCGATAGAGTCAGTGCTGAAGAGTCCTGCTGTCAGGTCGATGTTGATCTCTGGAATCTTGACCACAGATCCGTTCTTTCCGACATACGAGTCTGACAGAGTGACATGAGTGAATGTCTGGTTGAGCCATGCAGTTAGCGTCATTTCAAGACCTCCTCATAGTCTAGTCCAGCTCTAGAGCACTCAATCTTTACGAGAACAGTTAGCATCCTCTCGATCTTCGTCATCTTCTCGACTAGGATCTTCTGCATCTGGTGTGTATAAACAGGCTCTATCTTAGATCCGTACTCTGATTCTGAGAACTTCTCTTCCATAGACTCCATCTTCTTTCGCTCTCTTCTGAGTTTTAGTCTTTCTGATCTTTCCATGTTTTAATATATATGCTTCTACTTCGCAGAATTATCACAGATTAGCTCATTGTAGATAGCACGAAGCTCAGCGCAAGAGTCTACTTGCAGCTCAATCCACTCTTCATAGCTTATCTTCCATCTTAGTTTCTGTTCCCAGTACTTGTCCACGTTGCAGATCAAAGGCCTGTCATCATAGATTCTACAGATGTTCTTCTCACGATCTAGCCACTTGCAGCATCCGTCATCTGACTTCAGAAAGTCAGCAGTGACATGACGACAGCATACAGCATTACATTTTGAGCAATCTAATGGCATAATCAGCCTCCATATTGCATGTCCATTCGGAACTTGTCACGAGCTTCTGATCTCCTCAGGAGAGTCATTATCTCAGTCTGTACCATCAACATGTCACCGAGAATGTCAATGATTCTGTCCCACTTCTCCTGTTGCGGATCAACTGCTGGAACGCATCCTCTTCCAATAATCTCTTTCACTTGTTCATCAGTCAACGGCTTAGTCGTAGAGTCTGGAACAAGAAGCTCAGCGATCTCTCGATCCGTCATCTTGCTCTTCTCGTTCATTCTTCGATCTTCTGTATCTCTATTCTTTTTCATTGTGTAACCTCAGCTATTTTAGTATTTATGCCATATTGATCTTTTCTATCACTGATTGCTTTCCTCAACTTCCATACTCGTTCCTTACGGATCCACTCTGGATCGTTGTCTAGTCGATCAGCTTCCTTCTTCATGTGACATTTGAGACAAGTGAAAGTGCCCTCCATCAGATTCCAGAATCCTTTTCCTTCCTCTCCGCACTTGTCACATACTTGATAAGAAGAGCCACAGACACTCTCAAGTCTGTTAGCTATTCTCTGAAGCTCTATCTCGATTGGACTCAAGTCATCTTGGCTCATTGGACGATAGCCTCTCTTTTCTTCCTCCAGTATTCTCTTTTCGCATTAGAGATTCTAAGTCTTCCTTCCTCAGATACTGTTTTTCCATACATGGGATTCTTTTTACCCAACTTAGAATTCCTTTGATTTTCCTTGCACTCATCAAAGTTGCTATTCTCTTTTACAGAACACCATCTAAGATTCCTTACATCGTTCACGTTCATTCCGACAGGATTGTGTGTGATATGATCTATGCATTTCTGATCAGGTCTTCTAACGGTTACTAAAAAGTTCTCTGCAATAACAATATATGCACGAACTCTTTTACCATCTATCAATACTCGTCCTTTTCTTAGTGCTATATTCTCTATCCTACCATCTCTCTTTTTCCACCTTCCCATATTGGACACTGCTACGACCTGATATGGCTTTAGAGATCCTCTAGGTTTCAAAATTGGATCTGGTATAGAAATCCATTCCTCTGTCATTAGATGACTCCTTTCTTTCTTAGATACTCGAACTCTCTTTGGAATTCCTCTTGCGGATATTGACCTCTATAAACTTCCGATGAATCATTGTTAGGAACAAAGCATCTTCTGAATGAATGAGGTATATTTCTGTCATACTTGTCGTAAGTTCCAGGGAATGATGCCGGTGCCCTCTTCAGGCCATACTTGTGCATAATCAAATTGATGATAGCGTCATCCAGAGGGCAGTTCATCACGATGTCGTCTGTAATCTCACGTCTCAAGCACTCTACTGCTCTCCAGTTGTACAATAGACATTGACCCTGAAGATGCGTGTTGTCTGACGTGCACATGTAGTCGTATCCTTGAAGACATTTGATGCTGTGCTCGCAGTATTCTGGAATATATCCCGTATCATCATCAATTGTAAAGAGTATGATAGGTTCATCTAACTCTCTTCTGAGAACCGGTATACTTTTTTGCCAACATCTCATATCCTTGTCTTGGAAGTAGAGCCTCAGATTGTCGTTAGTCTTCTCTAGCTCGATCAGTTCTGGACACAACTTGGATACATCCTCTCGCTCGTTAGGGAACTGCTCTCTGTCCAAGTTGATAGCGAACTCGTCAACTTTGACTGTCTGATTCAGAATGTCTTTCACGGTCGGAATGCACATCGGAATGCGCTTTGTCCATGTAGTCATACCTACTATAGTTTTCATTATATCTCTTCTCCTCTCTTCCATCTTCTTCTAGCCTGGAAGTATAGCTTCTTATTTTCATGGAAGGTTATTCCATACTTGCTTTTGAACAAGTTACCGAATTCTGAAAATGGGTTACCTTTAACTGCTGGATCGTGATTTTCGAAATATAGTTTCTTTTTTCTTTTGAATAACTCTATAGTATCTATAGTGTGTTTTTTGCCTCTAAATGGTGAAGGCTTTCCATACATACCATTCCTTTCACCTAATGAGGATCCATTCTTAATTCTGGTATTTCTTGACTTAACGTCTATATTGTTATCCCTACCCTTACCTACTCGATGCATTAGATAATGTTCTCTACTCTCCAGAAATACTAGTTCGAAGTACGGTCTATTCCAGTACATACCTAGTCTCTTTAGATCTTCTCTGCTATGCGCAAAATCTTGATCTATAGTCAATTCTAGGATATGATGGCAGTCGTACATCTTGTCACTTTTTATTGCTTCTTCGTAATTCTTGATCTTTCTAATATCGTCTTTACAGTACTTCTTTGCATATTTCTCGTTTATCATATCTTTTGCCCTTCTTCTGTCAATCTTACACTCAGTGGCATTACTCGGTTTCCAGCCTTACGTTGCTTAAGCCAGAATAGAGTGTTCAGTCTTTCGAGAACGAAACTGAAGGAACGGTCTATCTGATACTTCGGATCGCAGTTCTTTCCTGGTCTCGGCTTCAACAGATCTGGATCTCTGTGCATGAACTTGTACAGATCTCCTCCACAGAACTGAATGAACTTCTTGTAGAGGAACTCCATATCTGATACCCATCTCTGAATAGTAGCTTTGTCTGCACAGAAGAGGTTGTACGGATAGAACGACTTAGCCTCTAGCAGAATCTTAAAGTCTTCGTTCGTCAGAGCGTATTTCATGTAGTCTACCCACTGTATCGTGTGGTAATGCGCCAGCTGATTCAGAACACCCTGTGGCATCGGTATAGGATCCGCTGTAGAGACGACATAGCACGGCTGCAATAGTTGCCTACGGTAGTGATGAAGACAAGCCCAGTCGCCGTCTTTTAGCTGTGTCAAGATCCACTTCCAAGAGTTGAGCTCAGCTCGGATAGGATTGTTCACTCCATCAACTTTTACGAAGTCGAAAGTGTTAGAGTCAGTCCAATTTCCTTTTGTGTCAGTGTGATGGCCTATGACGAAGCAAGGAGTCTCTGAAATTACTGTGAATTCATCAGGAGTCTGGCCCGGGTTCAATAAGAAGTCTCCTGAGTGATGACTATGACTGAGTATGAAGTTGCGTAACATTATGCTTCCTCCCAAGATGTTAGCTTTCCGTCTTTAACTAGAACTACATTGCCTAGCATCGGTAGAACAGCTTTGATTACTCCTAGATCTATTCTTTTATTTGATCCGGATATGTTACTATGTAGCCAACGATGTCTATCACGTTTGAGTACGATGAAGTTGCCCAAAGTCATAGGTTCAGTGTAGTGATGCAGCTCGCATCCAGTTCTATCTATACCGAGCCGGTCAGCTAGGTATCTCGATCTTGTTCTGATGTTGAGCCTGCTAGCGAACACAGGATCAGTCAGTCTTCTATTCTTGTGGTTGAGCTTGATCTGAGCTACCTGCTCTGGGTGATCTGATCGCCATTTCCGAGATCTAGCACGTTCTCTGTCTCGGTTCTTCCATCTGTAGTCTTTCTGCTCTTCTGCATGAGCTTTGTGCCATAGAAGCATCTTCGCTAGATGAGCTTCATAGTTTTCCAAAGACCCATATCTTTCGATTGCTTGTTCTTGTGTTATTCTCTGACGAGGCATATTATCTTATCCTTTTGTAACAATATAGATATTTATATAAACACAAAAAAGAGCACAGCTCATGCCATGCTCTTGATGTTACTTCTTGACAGCGGATCTAGCGTTATAAAGCGTATGCTCTATCTCTCGCTCTGTCCACTTCTCTCTTCTCGCTTTGTCCTTCACTTCCTCTAGAGTCTTGTTGTCATTGTATTGAAGACAACAGCACAGAGCAGCATAGAACCACGAAGCTGAGTTTCCGTTACCTCTAAGTTTCAAGAACGGAGTCTCTAGGTATCTCTTGACGGTCTTGTACTCTCGGCACATACCGTCGTGATTGTTCATAGAAGAGAACTTAGATCTTATGCGCATCAGCTCTTCTCGTTCTTTGTTCTCTTTTTCTTCTATGCGCCACTTCTTCTCGGCTTCAGCCAATTTAGAGAGTATGTCCTTTCTGTTGCTTATGTAGTTTTCTGGATTAGAGTATAATGTCTTCTGAAGCTTTCCGGTGTCTGATCTTACTACGTCGGGAGCACGAGTCAATCTGGATGGATTTGTGCACTTTGGATCAGCTCCTGGAAATATGTTCTTCTCGAGCCATTTCCATATCTTCTTATACCATCTTCTGCATAGATCAGAGTATATTTCGGAAAACTCGACGATCATGTGTATAGACTTCGATCCCGAATAGACTGCTCTAACTAGAACGTCCTCGTTCGCTTCCATTATCTTACGCTGAGCATTTAGTGAAATTTCATCGAACTCGAACAGAAACCTAGTATACTTCAGACAAGTGCTGTCTGATCTTCTAGGATTCTTGTCATACAACTCGTTCAGTACCTGATACTCTAGTCCGGGTATTCTCTTTGTAGACAGGTTGTTATATAGATCGCTGTAGTAGATCATGCTTTACCATTGGCTATGTCGTTTATTCTGTTCTCGAAAGAATCTTTCTGAGGCTTTAGAGGTTCGTCCTCTGTCCTTTTTCCGTTTCTAGATTTTGTCGAAAAGTGTGGACGACCATCATTTCCCATGAGATCAGGATATCTCTTTTTAATCTCGGTGTTGAAGTTCAGGAGAGTCTTAGAGTTGAAGCCCATGTTCTTGCACCATGTCTTGTACTCAAGGTATACGTCTTCTGTTTCCTTGTCCTCGTCGTAAACGAACTCATAGTAGTCATTCCATGCGACGATTGTAGACTTAGTAGGCATATAGCTTCTCTGTTCAACGTCTATCGCCTTTCCAGCTTCACTGAACTCGTCCCAGTAGCCTTTTTCTCTAGTCTCGTCAACGCCCTTCCACATATCCTCAGCCTTAGCGAGCATTTCGTTCAACTTAACTCGTTCTTCGTTAGATCCAGGTACGGATCTTCTGCAGTCGAACTCGTAATATCTTCTCATCGATGTCTCGTCATAGAACACGTCGAATAGATGATAGTTTGCTGTAGAGATGCAGGAGAACGTGATATCTCTCTTCATCTGTAGCTGCTTTCCGTAGATACGAGTGTCCATCTTATCACCAGTGAGCATCGACTTCATTACAGCCATCTGGTCTGCAGTCATAGTCGCTTCACCTCCGACGAACTTAGTCTCTGCGTTCATAGCTAGCTCTTCGAAGTTGATCACGAAGTTTTCTGTGAACTTCATGACTTCCTTAGTCTGATCCATCATGGTTCCGATAGTGCTCTCTAGATAGAAGTCTGCGAAAGGATCACATAAGTGCCTCACTATCCATGTCTTACCGATTTTGGTAGGTCCGAATAGATTAAGCCAGATGTGCCATACGACTTTCTGATTGCTTATCTTTCTCTTTACTTGCCACATCCAGTGAAGGAAAGCCATCTCGAATTGTGCATACGGTTGCTTGACCTCCAAAAAGTCGTATATGGCGTGCATAACAGCATCTCTGGTTGGTTCGCATGTCCTGTCATATTTTAGCTTCTTTACGATGTCGTTTTGCGCCTTATTTCTAGCTCCTATTGCTAACATCTTGAGTGCTGCCTGTATCGAGCCGATCTTATATGGCGCTAGTATCTGACTATCCTCATGTCTCATCTGGAGCCAGTTCATGATGTCGTCTATGCTTGAGTTCGTCCATACTTCAGACTCGTCGTTCTTGAAGTATACTTGGTTGAACGTAGAGTTTATACGAAACCTCTTGTTCAATACAGTGTTCAGCTCTTTGATGACTGCATCAGTTACAGACAGCTTAGGCGCTTCTGGCTTAACCTTCTCTGCAATGAGATTCTTTATGATCTCGTCGACTTCTGCTCTAGACAGTGGTTCACTTCCGATGTTAGACATCAAGTCTACATACTTGAGGTAAACTTCCTGAGTAGAGAAGTAGCTCCTCTTGGAGATCATCTGAATCTTGCCGTTGTCAGTGATGAGATAGTTCTTTTCGAAGTATTTGACGAATTGGTCAATTCTCTGCTTATTGTCCATGTTTAGATTTTCCTTTAATTTTGGTGCTCCAAAAATCGTAATACTATATATTATTTTTAGAGAGAGAGAGAGGGGTCTCTCTCAAAAACGGGAAAGCTAAAAGATTCTTTACATTTCTTGCTCTTTTTTGCGCTTTCCTCTCTGATTCTTCTCTTGCTAGTGAGAAAGTCAAGCATATTTCTAGAGTCTGTCATGTAGAGCAGCTCTAAGTAATCTTGTCCGCTTAAGTAATCTTGTCCAGATCTTTGCATATAATACCTCATTGCTCTGTGTTACCACTGTCTGTGTATGTTTCTCATGTATACTTGTACGATCATTTCCTGTGCATCATCCCATGTAGTTTCTGGCCAATGGTAATCAGCAGCGTTGTTATAGAGAAATTTGTTCTTGGCGTATTCCTTGCCAGCTTCTTGTGGTGCTAAGTGAAAACGTTCTATCAGTGTTCTCACAGTTCTTCTTCTGAATATATCGCTCATCTTGCTTATCCTTTTTCTGCAAAAATGCTTCTCTGTTCTCTCTCGACCGGACTAATGGTTTCGAGAACAGAGAAGCATAGATTAAGCAGAGATGAAAAACCTATGTGGATCAGAGCTAAGGTAAGTTGTTAGTCCGGTCAACCATAGCTCTGTCTTCTATATGCTATATATAGAAACTTCTTAAGAGTAAATTTACTATTTCACACGTAAATTATGTAAAAGATTATTTACATCAAAGACTACTTGACAAGATTGATAAATACCTATATTAGACACGTATCAAACGATACAACACAAAACAAAACAAACAAGCTCACAAGAGCAAAGGACAATATATTATGGCAAACACAATTGAGAATTTCGACAACTACTTCGACACTATCCGTAATCAGCAGAGTGGACACAAGGTAGGAGAACTTGAGAACAAGGAAGCTACCATCACCAACATCGCTGAACACAAGTCTCAGAAGTCTGGAAAGACGAGCCTTCAGCTGACAATCAATGTTGACGGCACTGACATCTCCTCTTACATGGGTTACGCTACTGAGAAGGCACGTGAAATCACGATGGCTCGTCTCACTAAGCTATCTGTCGCAGCTCTCGGCGTAGAGACTACTAAGAAGGTCTATGAAGCTGCTATGAACTCTGAAGACAACGAGACTGACGAAGAGCGCATCACTGACTACGCACTCAAGATCGGCAAGAAGCTCCGCAAGGCTCCAGCTAACGTGATCGTCAACCGCAAGAAGACAGAAGATGGATTCTGGGATACGACCTGGAGACTCTCTGACGCTAACGCATTCGCAGACGCTCTCAAGTCCGATGCTCAAGCACAGAAGACTCAGGAACCTCCTATTCCTGGCGAGACAAAAGAAGCTGACACTGGGGACTTCTTAGATTCGCTTAAATAAAAAAATCTGAACATACATTTTCCTTGTAGAGTTCCTCTGGTCCTGTTTCCACGCTTTTCTTGGACCAGAGGAATTTTTTGTATTTGAACAAAATTGTAAATTATCATAGTCATGGCACAGAAGGCATTGATCATTCCTCCAGAATCCGCACTTGAGTACTTTCTAGAGAACGGCTATCTAGAAGAGACTGACTCATACCCAATGTACCGGATAGCTATGAATCCAGACACTTTCAGGATCTACTCTATCACTGAGCTCGCTAATGCATTAGCCAGAAGATTCCATGTCAACAAGTTCAAGTCGAACGCAGCTCATAAGAAGCCGTATCTACGTGAGCTGTACAAGTGTCTGAACGAATATCAGATCCATTACGATAGTCGTGAGACCAAAGCTAACGAGCACTGGCAGTTCAAGATGACAGAGAGGAAGTGGCTTGAAAATAGACTCGGAATCGACATGGAAGTAATAGACGAGTATGACCATCATCACAAGAAAGGCCCAGCTATCGGAGGAAAGAGATGGCAGTCTTACTGGAGAGGTCTCAAGAAGAGATATGAGCTTGAAGACGCTCTGAGATTCTTCAAAGAGTACTTCGACAGACGAATGATTGATCCTAGTAAGAAGCTTTGCAAAGGTAGGAAAGGAAAGCTCTTGCCAATTGCACAGAAACAGCCCTTAGAGCACGTAGAAAGCTGTGAGCCTGATAGACCCACAGCTTTGGAAAATAAGCTCTTAGAGGCATCTTTCTGATAGAACGTCTGGAAACGTCACTTGATCCATCTGCTCCAGTCCGATTCATTAAAAAGAATACATCCTAGAACTAATACGACTATGATGAAAATTAGTGTTCCAACCATCTCTTACCTCTTCAATTCTCGTATAGCATCGTTCAAGTTAGCTACTGTAG
>JAEIGA010002860.1_pt1 | contig 27252 bp, 22 predicted proteins | sample 9270691 | NCBI WGS metagenome assembly JAEIGA01 (sample SAMN17057246, study PRJNA624740) | gut metagenome | biome: biome; isolation source: fecal sample | host: Bos grunniens | place: China: Xizang | collected 2019 | reverse complement strand
TGTCAGAAAATTTATAAGAAAGAGGGAGAACTATGTATCAGGTAATTAAACGTGATGGTAAAATTGCAGATTTTAATATTGAAAAAATTGCTATTGCTATCAAACAGGCTTTTGAAGCATGTAATAAACAGTATAACGACAATATAATTGATTTCCTTGCCCTCAAGGTTACAGCAAACTTTGAACCAAAGATTTCAAATAATCTTGTTGCAGTTGAAGATGTTCAGGACAGCGTTGAGTCTGTTCTTGTTCAGGCTGGCTACGCAGATGTTGCAAAGGCATACATTCTTTACAGAAAGAACCGTGAAAAAATCCGTAATATGAAATCAACAATCCTTGACTATAAGGAGCTTGTTGACAGCTATGTTAAGGTTACTGACTGGCGTGTTAAGGAGAACTCAACTGTAACTTATTCAGTTGGCGGTCTTATTCTTTCAAACTCAGGTGCAATTACTGCTAACTATTGGCTTTCTGAAGTTTATGATGAGGAAATTGCAAACGCTCATCGTAATGCAGATATTCACATTCATGACCTTTCAATGCTTACAGGTTACTGTGCAGGTTGGTCATTAAAGCAGCTCATTCAGGAAGGTCTTGGCGGTGTTCCCGGTAAGATTACATCTGCTCCTGCAAGCCATCTTGCAACTCTTTGCAACCAGATGGTTAACTTCCTTGGCATTATGCAGAACGAGTGGGCAGGTGCTCAGGCATTCTCATCATTTGATACATACCTTGCTCCGTTCGTTAAGGTTGATAACCTTAGCTACAAGCAGGTTAAAAAATGCCTTGAGAGCTTCATTTTCGGTGTGAATACACCTTCTCGTTGGGGTACTCAGGCTCCATTCTCTAACATCACTCTCGACTGGACAGTTCCTGCTGACCTTAAGGATATGCCTGCAATCGTTGGCGGTAAGGAAATGGATTTCACTTACGGCGATTGTAAAGCAGAGATGGATATGGTTAACAAGGCTTTCATCGAAATTATGATTGAAGGCGACGCTCACGGCAGAGGCTTCCAGTATCCTATCCCAACATACTCAATTACAGCTGACTTTGACTGGTCAGAAACAGAGAACAACAAGCTTCTCTTTGAAATGACTGCAAAATATGGTACACCATATTTCTCAAACTACGTTAACTCTGATATGGAACCAAGCGACGTTCGTTCAATGTGCTGTCGTCTTCGTCTTGACCTTCGTGAGCTCCGTAAAAAGAGCGGTGGCTTCTTTGGTAGCGGTGAGTCAACAGGTTCTATCGGTGTTGTAACAATTAACCTTCCAAGAATTGCTTACCTTTCAGAGACTGCAGAGGAATTCTACAAGCGTCTTGATAAGCTTATGGATATTTCTGCTCGTTCACTTAAGGTTAAGAGAGATATTATTACAAAGCTTCTTGAAGAAGGCCTTTATCCTTACACAAAGAGATACCTTGGCACATTTACAAACCACTTCTCAACAATCGGTCTTATCGGTATGAATGAGGTTGGTCTTAACGCTAAGTGGCTCCGCAAGGATATGACAAATCCTGAAACACAGCAGTTTGCAAAAGATGTTCTTAACCATATGAGAGAAAGACTTTCAGACTATCAGGAGCTTTACGGCGACCTTTACAACCTTGAAGCAACACCTGCTGAGTCTACAACATATCGTTTTGCAAAGCATGATAAGAAGAGATATCCTGCTATTATCACTGCAAACGAAAACGGCACACCATACTATACAAACTCTTCACATCTTCCTGTTGGTTACACAGCAGATATCTTCGAAGCACTTGATGCTCAGGATGAGCTTCATACACTTTACACATCAGGTACTGTTTTCCATGCATTCCTTGGCGAAAAGCTTCCTGATTGGAAGGCTGCTGCAGAAATCGTAAGAAAGATTGCATCAAACTACAGACTTCCTTATTACTCAATTTCTCCAACATACTCAGTATGCTGCAACCATGGTTATATTGCAGGTGAGGAGTATGAGTGTCCTGATTGCGGTAACTCAACAGAGGTTTATAGCCGTATTACAGGTTACTATCGTCCTGTTCAGAACTTTAATGATGGTAAAGCGCAGGAGTTCAAGGACAGAAGAGTTTACGATATTGCAAACTCTCACATTAAGAGAGAAGACAGAACTGTTGACCACGCTCATTGCGATTGCTGCAAAAAAGAAGAGGTAGTTACAGTTGATGCAGATTCAAAATTCATTCTCTTTGCAACAAAAACTTGCCCTAAGTGTAAAATAGCTGCTCAGCTTCTTGATAAGAAGGGCGTTTCTTATGAAAAGCTCTTCGTTGAAGAGAACAGAGACTTTGCAACTCAGCTTGAGTTAAAGCAGGCTCCAACACTCGTTATCCAGAAGGGCGATGTATTTGAAAAAATTGCAGACCTTCCTGCAGTTAAAGAGTTTATTGAAAGCCTTTAATTCAAACAGCAGGGTTGTATCAATAAGGATACAACCCTGCTTTCTAAACGGAGTGAAAATTATGTACGATATTATAGTTGTAGGTGCAGGCCCTGCAGGACTTACCGCTGCTCTTTATGCTCTTAGAGCATCAAAAAGCGTGCTTGTTATTGAACAGTCTACATTCGGTGGTCAGGTAACTTTTTCTCCAAAAATTGAAAACTATCCAGGTATCCCTGAAATGAGCGGTAACGAGTTTGCTGATAAGCTTCTTGACCAGGTGCTCTCAATGGGTGCAGAGGTTGAAATGGAAAAGGTTACAGGCATTGTTGATGAAGGCAACAGAAAGCTTGTTTTCGCAGATAACAAGGTTTTTGAGGCTCAGGCAGTTATTGTTGCTGTTGGTGTTCATCACAGGCAGCTTGGCCTTCCAAATGAAAATCAGCTCGTTGGTAACGGAGTGTCATATTGTGCTGTTTGCGACGGAGCTTTCTTTAAGGATAAGGTTACAGGTGTTGTTGGTGGTGGAAACTCCGCTTTGCAGGAAGCAGTACTTCTTTCCGACCTTTGTGAAAAGGTATATGTTTTCCAGAATCTTGCTTTCTTCACAGGTGAGAAAAAGCTTCTTGAAATTCTTAATAACAAACCTAATGTTGAGCTTATGACTGAGGTTACAGTTAAAGAGCTTAAGGGCGAAAATGAGCTTGGAAGCGTTGTTCTTAATACAGTAATGGGCGAAAAAGAGGTAAAGGTAGACGGTCTTTTCGTTGCTATAGGTCTTGAGCCTAAAAACTCTGCTTTTGCAGAGGTTGCAGCCCTTGATGAAAACGGCTATTTCGGTTCAGATGAAAGCTGTGTTACTAAAACTGCAGGTATATTTGTTGCAGGCGACTGCCGTCAGAAGAGTATACGACAGATTACAACTGCTTCTGCAGATGGCGCAGTTGCAGCCCTTGCAGCTTGCAGATACATTGATAATAAATAAAAATTTTGTAAATTGACGACAAAGTGTGTTTTTTGTCGTCAATTTGTGCTATAATCAGAAATATAAAATATATTAAAAGAGGTGATTGTATGGTCGAAAGAACAACTGAAGAGCATGTGGATTTAGACCGTCTTAATGATGGCGTAAGCGAAATTCGTCCATATAAATCAAAACAGGCAAAAATGGAAGAAAAAGAAGAGAAAAAAACCGCAAAAGAGGATAAAAGAATTGCTAAAGAAGAGAAAAAATCAAGCAATGAGTTAAAGGATAGCTCAATAGTTGCTCTTATTATTTCAATTTTGTTCTTTATTGCGGTTGTGGGGTATAGCGTTGTTGCATTTGGCCACATTCCTTTTGTGGAAAAGTGGAGAAATATATGGATTGAAACGGCTATGACTACCGACCAACATAAGTGGCTCGCTCAAAGCTTTTTCCCTGAGTGGCTTATTGATGATGTTATGTCCCGTCAGGTTGATATAAAGGATATGGGTATTACTGAAATTGACCCTAACAAAGACCTTTTCGGCGGAATTATTGACCCTACTGAGCTTGTTGTAGGTGAGCCCGATTCAAAAGGAAACATTGTTTATGCCAACAACATTGAGGAGGGTATTGTAATTCTTAATGTTGAAGACACAAACTTTAAGGGGAAATTGATAATCATTGATGACCCGTCAAGAGTTTTCCTAGGGGTAACCGATTATAAGGGTTCAAGAGGAGAATTTATCTGCGATTATCTTGAAAAAGAAAATGCAGTAGTAGGCGTAAACGCTTCAGGATTTATTGACACAGGCGGAGTAAGCCTTGGCGGTCAGATTTCAGGTATGTGCGTTTCTCAGGGAGAATATTGGGGTTCATATAAATCCAAATATACTCTCATGGGCTTTGATAAAGATAATAGAATGATTGTTGGCGGAACAGGTGATTGGGAGCAATACAATATCCGCGATGGTATGCAGTTCAGACCAACCCTTATTCTTAACGGAGAAAAGGTTGTTGAAGATTCTGCAGGTTGGGGGCTTCAACCTCGCACCACAATGGGCCAATGTGCCAACGGTGTTGTGCTTATGCTTGTTGTTGATGGCAGACAGGTTGGCTACTCTTTAGGTGCTACAATGGAAGATTGCGCAGATATTCTTCTCGAATATGGTGCAGTTACTGCTGCGGCATGCGATGGTGGTTCATCTTCTGTTATCGGCTATGAGGGAGAGATTATAAATGAGCCTTCAACTAATATGCCAACAGGCAGATACCTTCCTAACGCATGGCTTGTAAGAAGCAAAACATCTCAATCTACAAATGAGGCAGAGTGATAAGACTATGAAAAGACAGGAAGCATTTATAAACCAAAAGAATATGCTTAAAGGCGGTCTTCATTGCCATACAACCCGTTCAGATGGTGATGGTACACCTGAAGAGGTTATACGTCTTCATAAAGAAAATGGTTATGATTTTCTTGCTCTTACAGACCATAAAATATACAACTACAAAAACTTTGCAGAGGATGTTGAAATAACAATAATTCCCGGCATGGAGTTTGATAACACTTTTGTAAGAGAAAATGGCTTCAGAACATACCATACTGTTTTTATCGGTCCTGATGATGAAACAAACGGCTATGGTCAGGACGAAAAAATGCCAAAAGGCGAGGCTACAAATCAGCAGGAATTCCAGAAATATCTTGACGAGGCTCACGCTAAAAATAATCTTACAATTTATTGCCATCCTCAATGGAGCTCAACTCCTACAAGGTATTTTGATCAGTTAAAGGGCAATTTTGCTTTTGAAATATGGAATAGTGGATGTGCTATTGAGGATCTTATGGATACCGATAACGGTATGTATTGGGATGAGATTTTAGGTCAGGGCAAAAAGATTTTTGCAGTTGCTACCGATGATGGTCATGCTATGTATCAGCATTGCTGCGGTTGGGTAATGGTAAATGCAGAGAACAATGTCAAATCAATCCTTGAAGCGTTGGAGAGTGGTGCGTTCTATTCTTCCTGCGGTCCTGTAATTAAGGATTTTTACGTTGATGATGAGAATGTTGTTCATATTGAAACAAGTGAATGCGAAAAGATAATTTTCCAATGCGATAAGCATCCGTCAAGAATGGTTGCTTCAGAGGGTGAACCTCTCACAAGCGGAGAGTGGAACCTGAAGGATGAATACGAATATATTCGCGCAACGGTCATTGACAAAGATGGCAATAGAGCGTGGACCAATCCGATATTTATAAAGATGAAGTAAATTTTTTTGAACTTACTCTCTGTTTTGAAACGGAGTTGCAATTATAACGAAACAAACCCCAATGAACTTTTTGAGTTCATTGGGGTCTTTCTATTTGCTATTTGCTAACCGCTATATGCTGGCAGATGGCAGCTTCGCTCTGTGCTTTGCGCTTTGTACTTACATAGATTCAGGTGTCTCAATTTTAAGCATTGAAAGCACATTTCTCATTGTGTTGCGAACGCATACGCAAAGGAAGATTCTTGCCTGCATAAGAGCTTCATCCTCAACCATAACTCTCTGAGCGTTATAGAAACGGTGGAACTTTGTTGCAAGGTCTGTTGCATAGTGTGTAATCTTTGCAGGGTCATATGTGTTTGCTGCATTTACGATTACGCCTGTGAGAGCACCGAGGTGAGCAATAAGGTCTGTCTCCTCATCACTTGTGAGAAGAGTAAGCTCTTCTTTAGAAGGCTTTCTTGAAACAATACCCTCGCTAGCAAGCTTTTTAAGAATACTGCAGATTCTTGCGTGAGCGTACTGGCAATAGTAAACAGGGTTCTGGTTTGACTGCTCAATAGCAAGGCCTAAGTCAAAGTCCATAGCTGAGCCTGCCTCTCTCATATTGAAGAGGAAACGAACTGCATCAATTGGAACCTCGTCAAGAAGGTCAACAAGAGTAATAGCCTTACCTGTACGCTTTGACATTTTAACAGGCTTGCCGTCTTTCATAAGGTTAACAAGCTGCATAAGCACAACGTCAAGCTTGTCTCCATCAATACCAACAGCTTCCATAGCGCCCTTCATACGTGCAACGTGGCCGTGGTGGTCTGCACCCCAAACGTCAATAGCCTTATCGAAGCCGCGTTTTTCAAGCTTGTTTCTGTGGTATGCAATATCAGCTGCAAAGTATGTTGGGTTGCCGTTCTGACGGATAAGAACATCGTCCTTAAGCTCAAGGTTATCAATATATTCCTGAGTTTTACCCTGACGCTTAAGAATTTCTGTCTGTATCTCAATATTTTTATACCAAAGAGCACCTTCCTTTTCGTAGGTGTAGCCGTTCTTTGTAAGTATATCAATTGTTTCCTTAAGCTCGCCACCGTTGTGGAGAGTAAGCTCTGAGAACCATGTGTTATAGTCGATTCTGTATTTTGCCATTGCTGCCTTCATTGTGGCAATGTTTTTTGGAAGAGCAAATTCAACAAGGGCTTTTCTTCTTTCTTCTTCAGAAACGTCGAGAAGGCCTGTGCCGAATTCGTCAATATAGCTTTGAGCGAGCACGCGGATATCGTCACCGTGGTAGCTATCCTCAGGAAGCTCGATTGAATCCTCGCCATTGATAATCTGCTGATAACGTATATCAAGAGAAAGAGCGAATTTATCTATCTGGTTACCTGCATCGTTAACATAGAATTCTCTTTCAACCTCATAACCTGCCCAATCAAGCACAGCAGCAAGGCAATCACCTAAAGCACCGCCGCGGGCATTACCCATGTGCATAGGTCCTGTTGGGTTAGCGGAAACGAATTCAACGTTGATTTTCTTACCGTTACCAAAGTCGCTTCTGCCGTATTTATCACCACAAGCATCAACATCAAGAAGAATTTCTGCATAGAAATCCTGCTTTAAAAAGAAGTTGATAAAGCCGGGGCCTGCAACGGAGCATTCCTTGAAATATGTTCCGTCAAGATTGATTTTATTAAGAATTTCTTCTGCGATTTTTCTTGGAGGCATTCTCAGAGCCTTTGAAAGCATAAATGCCGCATTAGCAGAATAATCGCCGTTGTTTCTGTCTGCAGGAATTTCTGTTTTGAAGGCAGGGATTTCTGCTTCAATGAAAACTCCTTCAGCAATATTTTTGTTTATAGCGTCTGTTACAGCGCTGATAATCTGTTCTTCTGCAAGTTTAATTAATTTAGACATATTTAAACCTCATTTATTTTCATTAAAAGATTGTTTTCGCCAATAATTTCTCCGTTGCTTTGGAGTGTGTAGCAAAGAAGAATTTTTCCTGAAACGTCTGGAATCTGAGCATTTACTCTTTGTGCTACAATATCCATACTCATTTCACCGAAAGGTGTTCTGTAAATACAGGAATGGGTCTTACCTTCTTCAATAAGAAATGTTGTCTCGTAAACGCCTTTTCGGCTCATTTCTATGAAATGGTCATTAATTACTTTAACAACTGTTTCGCATTTGCCCATTTCTGTATCAGGCTCGGTGTAGGAAATGGTTTTGATACCATCAATTTCCTGCATAGTGCCCAGAGCTTTGAGTTTACTGCTTTCTCTGTCGTCGTGATACTGTTGTTCACTGACAAATTCTATTTCAACTTTTCTCATCGGTTTCGTTCCTCAGCATACTCAATAAGTTTATCTATAAGGTCTGAGTACTCGATACCTACCTGACCGAAAAGCTTAGGGAACATTGAAATTGATGTAAAGCCTGGGAGAGTGTTAATCTCGTTAAGGTAGCATGTGCCGTCTTCTGCCAAGAAGAAGTCAACTCGTGAGCAACCCTCACAACCAAGTGCTTTGTAAGCATATATAGCGGCTTTTCGTACCTTTTCGCTAACCTCTTCAGGTAAATCGGCAGGGATTGCAAGACCTGTAGAGTTATCTATGTATTTAGCGTCGTAATCGTAAAATTCTGCAGTAGGAAGAATTTCACCTATACATGAAGCAACAGGGTTTTCATTACCCATAACAGCACATTCAATTTCTCGACCGATAAGAGTTTCCTCTAAAACTGCCTTGTAGTCATTTTCAAAGGCAACTGTAAGAGCTACCTTTAATTCTTCAAGATTGTGTGCTTTTGATATACCAACGGAAGAGCCGGCATTTGCAGGCTTAACGAAAATAGGGAAGCCTAGTTTTTCGATAATTGGCTCTAAGTTAACATTTCCGCTTTCATACTCTGTTTTTGTAAAAGCGGCCCATTTTGCACCTGGGATGCCTGCCGCATCTGCAAGAGTGTTTGTAACGGCTTTATCCATACACATACCGCTTGCCAGAAGACCGCAACCAACATAAGGGATTCCAGCAAGCTCAAAAAGACCCTGAATTGTGCCATCCTCACCATTTTTGCCGTGAAGCACAGGGAAAATAACATCTATAGCGATTTTTTCTACACAACCATCTCTCATAACAAGAAGGGCTTTATCCTTTCTGTCAGGAGAAATAACTGCTGAAGAAGTGAAACCACTTTCTGCCCATGAGCCGTTTTCGATACTGTCGATATCACCTGAATAGTAAAGCCATCTGCCGTCTTTAGTAATACCGAGAGTAAGAACATTATATTTATCTCTGTTTATGTTTCTTAAAACAGATGCACTTGAGCGAAGAGATACCTCATATTCGCTTGAACAACCGCCAAAAATAACAAGTAAATTTTTCAAAAAATCACCTTTTATAAAAAAATATAAAACCGCATAAAACTACATTTTAAATAATAACACAATAAAAGTTTGAAATCAATTATTAAATAGTATGATTATTTAATAATACTGTTTACCTTTTTAGATAAAAATGCTACAATATTAAAAAGATTTGCAAAAGGATGGCAAAAATATGGAATTAAATAAGATTCTCAGCCACGTTGACCATACACTTTTAAAGCAACAGTCAACATGGGAGCAGATTAAAGCAATTTGTGATGACGGAATAAAATTTGGCACTGCAAGCGTATGTATTCCACCTGTATATGTTAAGGAATGTGCAGATTATTGTGGTGATAAATTAAGCATCTGCACTGTTATAGGCTTTCCTAACGGCTATAACACAACCGCTTGCAAGGTTTTTGAAACTGCAGACGCAGTAAAAAATGGTGCAGATGAAATTGATATGGTTATAAATATCGGTTGGCTTAAGGATAAAAGATATGACCTTATTCTTAACGAAATCAAGGAAATAAAAAAGGCTTGTAACGGCAAAATTTTAAAGGTTATTATTGAAACCTGCCTTCTTACAGACCAAGAGAAAATAAAAATGTGTCAGCTTGTTACAGAAGCAGGAGCAGATTTTATTAAAACTTCCACAGGCTTTTCAATTGCAGGCGCAACCTTTGAGGATATTAAGCTTTTCTCCGAAAATATTGGTGAGAATGTGAAAATGAAGGCGGCAGGGGGCATAAGCTCTCTTGACGATGCAGAAAAATTCCTTTCTCTCGGAGCCGAAAGACTTGGTACAAGCAGAATAGTAGCTATTGCAAAAAGCGAGCAGGGCGAAGGCTATTAATTAAGATTTTTTAAGGTGGTGGAAATATGAAGCTTAGCATGGAAACAATGTATTTCCCTGAAGCGAAATTTCATCATAAAAAAGAAATGATGGCTGATTGGGTAGCAACAAGCGAAAACGCCGCCAAATTTTCTTGGGTAGCAGTAGTATCTTGTGTCGGTGCAGTTGTCTCGACGTTAGCATTTAAGGATGATTTTTTCTTTATTTATATTGGCTGCGCATTGGTTTTTCTCATAGGTGCACTACTATGTAAAAAATGGCTTTATCCAGCTTATCTTGCAGTTTTTGCAGGTGAGATGCTTAGCTTTGTCAGGTTTTATCTTGAGATGCCTGAAAACAAGGCGGTTTTCGGTATTGCAATAGTAGTTGCGGTCATGGGATTGATACCGTCATATTTTGCTTTCAGGTGTATTTATAATTATACGTCAATATTCAAAGAACTTGAAAAAGAAGAAGCATTCCCCAATTTTATTGCAAATACCGCAGATTTATACGGCGAAAAAATTTATTTTCAGGATGAAGAGGAAACTATTCTGGAAAATGTAACCGAGGCGTCATATAATCCCTTTAATTCTGCTCAAGATGTAAAATCGGAAGAGGTGCGACGCCACCAGGAAGCAAGGTTTGATACATTTGATAGGAATGACGAACCGAAGCGAATGGATATCGGTGTGAATGGCAACCTTGTTTCACACGATGAAGAGGAAGAAAAGCGCAGGCTAAAGGAAAAGAAAGCGAAAGAAGGCGGATTTTTCATAGGAAACTACGAGCTTGTTTTCTGCCATGGAGATTGGTCTGTTGCGGATAGCGACCAGAAACGTCAATTTATGGGGAAATGGCGAGAAAATGTTCAGGAAGCAACTAATAATTTTCCTATGGTTGCTTTGTTCCTTGCAATGGCGGCTATGACATCAGGCTTTGGTTCTGTTATGGGAATACTGAATTTTGCTGTAATTATAGTATTTATTATTGCTACAAATCATATGAATATGGGTAGATGGTACGCACCAATTACAATGTTTATTGCAATAATATATTCCTTGTCCCTTGCAACCTCAGCTATATCTGTTCTTATGCTCGCGGGTGCATATCTTGTTGGATTCAGAATGTTTACAGGAGTAATACGTTATATCCTCAATTACAAAAGCTATAAAATATTATCAAAGCAAACAGGCTTCCCCACATTTATAAGAACAACTGCTGACCTTTATGCAGACAAAATGTATATTGTAGAAAAACAGGCACCGTTAGTAAAAAAAGACCCATCTCAGAGAGTTGTAAGGGTTATGGATATAGGCTACGACAATAAGCCTAAAAAAGATGAAGGCGCGTGGAATGCCTTTGACTATATGGATGAAAAAGCTGATGAAAAGGATGATAAAAATGAAAGCTGAATTTCTTGTTAATGAATTTATTTATCCACCAAAAACTGTAACAGACAGTTGCCACGCTTCAACTGTTTTGCCACTTGCTGACGGAACAGTTGTTTCTGCATGGTTCGGTGGCACAAAAGAGGGTAACGATGACGTAAAAATATGGGTAAGCGTTCGCGAAAACGGTAAGTGGGCACAGCCCTACAGCATAGCCGTTGACGGAGAACCCCTTCCCCATTGGAATCCCGTTCTTTTTCTCAGAAAAAACGGCGAAATAATACTCTATTTCAAATATGGTAAGCCTATTCCCAAGTGGGTTACATACTACGCAATTTCTAAGGATGGGGGCAAAAGCTTTTCAAAGCCACAGGTGCTTGTTCCGGGAGATGATGACGGTGGCAGAGGGCCTGTCAAAAATAAGGCAATAAGGCTTTCTGACGGCACTGTTGTTGCGCCTGCTTCAAAGGAATCTCTCAGAAAATCATGGAAGTGTTTTGTTGATATTTCAAAGGATGATGGACTAACATATGAACATTCTAATTTTGTTTTAAGAAGCAAGAAAAATGGTAAAACTGTTGGTATGATTCAGCCTACATTGTGGGAAAGCGAAAACGGTCTTCATATGCTCATAAGAACAAATATGGGCCATATTTACAGAAGTGATAGCAAGGATTTCGGTAAAACATGGTGCAAGGCATATGAGACACCAATGGGCAATCCCAACAGCGGTATTGATATTGTTAAAATGGATGATGGTACACTTGTTCTTATAATGAACCCCATATTTGAAAACTGGGGCGACAGAGCACCCCTTGTTTTAATGGCATCAACAGATGGTGGCGATACCTTTACCGAAATATTTAAATGCGAGCCTACCGAGGGCGACCACGAATTCAGTTATCCTGCAATGGTGGCAGATGGCGATGTTTTGCATATTACATATACTCACCAACGCGAAGGTATAGTGTATCAGCAGGTTAAAGTTACAAAATAAGAAAATGGAAAATAATCACCTTTTTCAAAGATTTTTGAAAAAGGTGATTATTATTTTTGTTTATATGTTGCACTTTACAAAGCTTTTTGGTAGAATGTATATGTCAAAAATTGGACTCATTTAATATGTAATGTAAAAAGGAGTTTTATGATGCCCGAAGCAATCAAGCTCTACCCTCAGCTTACAAGGGTAGTAAAACATTTCAAAAAATTCGATATTGAGGTACCGAAGGCTCTTCTTGAGTCGAAGCCTCAGAAGCCTGATTTGTCAGATTTTCCGTATCCTCTTCCGCAGCGCAAAAAGGACTATACCTGCTTTTGCACAAGCGCAGACGGTGCCCAATGGTACGGCTCAAACGGCGGTGTAACTCGCTATGACAGCAAGGCAGAAAGTCTTTCAAATGTGGTAATGCATTTCAGCGCTCACAGAGATTTACTTGATAATCACGTGTCTGCTATTGTGCCTGATGGTGATTGCGGTGTGTGGGTGCTTACAGATAATGGCGCAACTCACATTGCAATGGTGCTCATGTCTATGGAGGAGAAGGCTGAAAGGCTTCTCGAAGAATCTCACAAATATGTTGCTCGCCATGGCATGTACAGCCAGAAATATCTTTCAGAGGCAGGTAACCTTGATTCAATCCTTCCTTACGGCAGCAGTGATAATGATGGTAGCTTCTCATCTGCTCACGCAATGGGTGAAATCTTCCGTTACGCTACTCTTAAAAGAGAGCTTGGAGAATATCATGAGGATACAATAAAGGCTCGCGAAAGTGCTTTGAGAGCAAGTGAAGCTAACCTTCTTCTTATGTATATTTCAGGTAGAGGAGATGGCTTTGTTGCAAGAAGCTATCACACCAAGGATGAGCCTATACCAGATGATGGTCTTTTTTATAAAAAGAATGGCGCTACTGCAGTTTGTGTTAACACAACAGGTGCACGCGAAAGAGGCATAGTTGGTCTTGAGGTTAAGGCGGATGCTCCTATTCCTGAGAGGCTTCGTAAATACTACGCTGAAAAGGGTAATGAAGATACAGACATTACATATAAAGGCGACACAAGTAGTGATGAAATCACACATCATTATATGCACCTTCTTGTAGCCCACGAATTTTTAGGCCTTGAGGATCCTGAATATGATGAGCTTCTTAAAAATGCTGCAAGAAACACTACGATGCACATGATTACAAATAACTTTGCTCTCAGAGAAGCAAGTGGTGAATACACAACATGGGCAAAGTGGAATCTTGAATATTTCAACAGCCCTATGGGTTGGGCAGATGCTTGCCTTAACGCAGGCCAGATGCTTATGTACCTTAATGTTACAATGCACCTTACAGGTGAGCAGGGCATTTTCAGAAAAACTCATGATGAACTTATAGAAAAAGGATATGCTGATTTAACATATAAGCACTATGACCGCTTCCATCATGTAAGTATTCAGGGTGGCGTTGAAGACAGAGTAGAAATTATGTATGGCGACCATATGCTTGCAGTTCTTTCTCTCTGGGGTCTGTGTACACTTGAAAAGGACGAGGAGCTTCTCAAAAAATACAGAGCGGCTTTCAGAAGCTGGAGATATTCTCTTGCTCCCGAATATAACCCGGGTTACGACTTCCCATACTTCCTCAGCGACCCAGAGAATGCAAAGCCTGATGCAGAGAAAATCAGAACATGGTTCTACCGCTTCAATGTTTCACGTCTTGCTGCAAAGGTTTCTCTCAGTGCCCGTCGCGATATTCCTAAAAAGGAATTGATGGGTGATTATAATGAAACCTCATGCCTGCTTCCTAATGATGAGCACTTTATTGCTAAGTATGACAGAAATCCACTTGAATTCAAGGATGAGGACAGTGGCGGAGCTTTATGTGTGGAAGGTTGCTATCCATACACCTTTGCCTATTGGTTAGGCAGATATTTCAGATTTATTGAGGAGGGCACAAACTAATGTCAAAATCAATTAAACTTATCGGTAATGCCCACCTTGACCCAATTTGGCTCTGGCGTTGGCAAGAGGGCTGCGCAGAAGTTCTTCAGACCTTCAGAAGCGCTCTCGACAGATTAAATGAATATAATGATTTCGTTTTCACCTGCTCATCTGCTGCTTATTATGAATGGGTTGAGCAGATAGACCCTCAAATGTTCGAGGAAATAAGAGCAATGGTGAAAAAAGGTAGATGGGTGCCTGTAAACGGATGGTGGGTGCAGCCCGACTGCAATATGCCGTCGGCAGAGAGCTTTGCACGTCAGGCGCTTTACAGCCAGCTTTATTACTACGAAAAATTTGGTATCACCTGCAGAACAGGTTACAATGTGGATTCCTTCGGCCACAATGCAATGATGCCTCAGCTTCTTAACAAGGGCGGAATGTATTCTTATGTTATGCAACGTCCCGATATACGCGAAAACAGCGATATTCCCGAAAACCTCTTCTGGTGGGATAGCGAGGACGGTTCAAGAGTTCTTACTTACAGAACACCTACAGGATACACTGCTCACGGTAAAGAGGATATAGACAGAAAGCTTGAAGAAATCAACAAGAGAGTGGAAGAAACAGGCCACGGAATGATGATGTTCTATGGCGTTGGTAACCACGGTGGCGGTCCTACAAAGGGCGATATTGAGTACTTGAAGGCAAACCTTGAAAAAGAAGGCTTTAACGACCTTGAATTCTCATCTCCTGAGGATTATTTTGATGACATATATAACGATTTCCTCAATATTCCATCATGGAAGGATGAGCTTCAGCACCACGCAAGCGGTTGCTACAGCGCAACTTCTCTTGTAAAGGCACTTAACCGTAAGGCAGAAAATGTTCTCGGTGCATCAGAGAAGTGGGATACAATTGCTTCTCTTGTTACAGGCTCAAAGCCTTCTACAGAGCGCTTCAAGGATGCATGGAAAAAGGTTTGCTTCAATCAGTTCCATGATATTCTTTGCGGATGCTCAATTATGGAAAGCTATGAGGATGTTAAGGAGTCCGAGGGCTATGCGCTCAATATTGCATCTGAGGCTTATAATAATGCGGTTCTCAAAATAGCAAGAAAAATAGATACATGGGTTGATGGAGTAAGTGAGCCGGTTCTTGAAACACGCCACTACACCGGTGCAGACAACGGCTTCCCAAGACCCGTTGTTGTATTTAACCCTCATTCATACGATATTGAAATCCCTGTAAGAATGTATCACCCATCAAAGAGTGTTACAGATAGCGAGGGTAACGATGTTCCATTCCAGAATGTGCGTTCATCAAGAACAAATGATGACCACCTTGATACATTGTTCCTTGCAAAGGTTCAGGGCTTTGGTTATAACACATACTGGCTTGAGCCTGATGGCGATTTAAGGGCTCCGAAGGAACTCGGCGGTGAACAGGATTTCTTTATGGAGAACGAGTATATTGCTGTTGAGCTTGATAAGGAAACAGGCTTTATCAAGAGTCTTGTGGATAAATCAACAGGTGAGGATTTAGCGAGCGATAACTTCCTTGCGATTCCTACTGTTATTGATGATGAATCTACAGATACATGGGCTCACAATGTTTTCAAATTCCACAAGGTAAAGGGTCTTATGGAGCTTGTAAGCATTGAGCGCGTTGAAAGCGGTGCTTTACGTTCAGTTATCCGCACAAAGCATAAGTTCAACGATTCATATCTCACTCAGGAATTCATCCTTGCAAAGAAACAGAAAACACTCCGTGTTGATTGCAAGGCTATGTGGCAGGAAAAATTCACAATGCTTAAATTTGCTTTCCCAGTTGGCGGAAACGAAGAAATCAGCACATATGAAATCCCTGCAAGCTTTATTAAAAGACCTTGTAACGGCGAAGAGGAGCCTGCGCTTAACTGGGCAGACCTTACAGTTACAAAGAATGGCAAGCGCGTAGGTCTCTCTGTTATGAGCGATTCTAAATACAGCTATGATTGTCCTGGAGCAGAGTTAAGATTAACAGCTCTCAGAAATGTAATTTTTGCAGACCACTATTCTGACAGACCTGCTGCAGACTTCAACTTTACTGATGAAGGTCTTAACCGCTTCTCATACGGCATCTACCTTCACTCAGGCGAGGCTGAAAACAGCGATGTTGTGAAAGAAGCTCACATTTTCAATAATAATGTGGTTGCAGTTCCTGAAAGCTATCATAAGGGTCAGCTTCCTCAAAAGGATTGCTTCCTTTATACAAACCTCGATAACGTGAATATTACAGCATTAAAGAGATGTGAGGATGGCTCAGGCGATCTTATTATAAGACTTTACGAAACAAAGGGTATTGAAGATTCAAAGGGCTACCTGATGAGTAAGCTTTTCGATAACGGTTTCTGGTTTGATATTAAGAAGCACGAAATTAAGACTTTCAGGGTAGATAGAGATACGAAGGTTCGTGAAATCAATTTCCTTGAAGGTATTGTAAAATAAAAAACTGCTTCCCTTCGGGGAAGCAGAAAAGTCAAACTTTAAAGGCGGATAGCTTGTGGCTTATTAAAAGCGCAACAGCGATTTTAATTAAATCAGGAATAATAAATGGTACAACGCAAACAAGAAGAGCGCTAACAAAGCTTTCAAGGCTGAGTTCTTTAAGATAAAGAATTGTGTACCACAAGGTTCCGAAAAGATAGCAAGCTAAAAGCCCTGAAATCAGTCCAACGGCTTTGATTTTTGAAGAGCTGCCAAAACGTGTAGCAAAGCAATAAATGAAAGCTGTGAAAATAAATCCTAAAATGTATCCTCCCGTAGCACCCATAAGGTGTCCTAGGCCTCCTGAAAATCCGGCGAAAACGGGAAGCCCGATTATTCCTAAGAAAATGTAAAGAATAATGCTGAGTAAACCTCGTTTTCCCCCGAGAATAGTAAGGGCGCAAAAAACGCCTAATGCTTGCAAGGTAAAGGGTACAGGTGAGGGAATAGTAATGAATGCAGAAACTGCAATAATTGCAGAAAACAGAGCAATTAAAATATAACCTTTTAATTTGTTTTTGTTTTCGCTCATTTATATCACCTCGCCGAAAAATACTACCATATGATATAATTATTGTCAAATCAAAAAGAAAGAAGGAAGATTATGGAAACTTTAATGGAATTAGGTACTAAAATAATTAGTATCTTCGAAGCCATTATGGGTATGGATTTCGTAAGTGAAATTATACCTATGCTTATTATGTGGGCAATAGGCGGCGTGCTTATTTACTGCGCTATTGTTAAGGACATGGAACCAACGCTCCTCTTACCAATGGGCTTTGGTACAATCCTTGTAAACTTGCCACTTGCTCTTACAGAAGGTGTTATTTCTGAACACGGTGCAATTGAAGTTCTTTACAATGCCGGTGTTGCAAACGAATTATTCCCGCTTCTGTTGTTTATCGGTATCGGTGCTATGATTGACTTTGGACCTGTTCTTTCAAATCCAAAGCTTATGATTTTCGGTGCTGCAGCTCAGTTTGGTATTTTCTTTACACTTTCAGTTGCATCACTTTTCTTCCCAATCAATGAAGCAGCATCTATTGCTATTATCGGTGCGGCAGACGGCCCCACATCTATCTTTGTTGCAGCAACACTCGGTTCTAAATATATCGGTGCTATCATCGTTGCGGCATACTCTTACATGGCTCTTGTTCCAATGGTTCAGCCACCAATTATTAAGCTCCTTACAACTAAGAAAGAGCGAAAAATCCGTATGAAATACGAGGGTAAAGCAGTTTCCAAGAAAACAAGAATTCTTTTTCCAATCGTTGTTTCAATTATTGCAGGTGTTGTTTCACCTCAGTCAGCAGTTCTTATCGGTTTCCTTATGTTTGGTAACCTTATCAGAGAATGTGGTGTCCTTGATTCACTTTCAGAAACAGCACAGAAAACCCTTGCTAACCTAATTACAATTCTCCTCGGTATCACTGTTGCAAGAAATATGAACGCTCAGGATTTCCTTACAATAGAAACAGCTCTTATTCTTGGTCTTGGTCTTGTTGCTTTCGTTTTCGATACAGCGGGTGGCGTTCTCTTTGCAAAGTTCCTCAACATTTTCCTTCCGGAAGGAAAGAAGTTCAACCCAATGATTGGTGCTGCAGGTATTTCTGCATTCCCAATGTCATCCCGTGTTGTTCATAAGCTTGGTCTTGAGGAAGATAATCAGAACTTCCTTCTTATGCACGCAACAGGCGTTAACGTTTCAGGTCAGGTTGCCTCGGTTATTGCCGGTGGTATGATTCTTAGCTTCTTTGCTAAATAATAGGAGGTATATGTATGTTTAATCTTCTTATGATGAGTTTTTTAGAGTCTATAGGACTTGAATTTACAACTAAGAATTTCGGCGAAGCGCTTCTCTGCTCAGTTGCCGGTATGGTTGGTATTTTCATTGTTATTGGTATAATTATTCTTTCAGTTTCAATCCTCAATAAATCAGGAAACAAAAAGGAAAAATAATTATGGATTTCAAGAAGTTTATAAATGGTGCTTTAGGCAGACCAGAAAAAGGAGACACTGTTAAGCCATTCGGCTTAAGAGGCAGAGTTTCAGGTTATATTCTCACAAAGGCACAGCGTAATATTCCTACTTGCGGATATAATTATGAAGCAGACCTTACAAGATTCTGGGAAGAATTTCAGAACTTTAAAAAGGAATGCGGTTACCACATATCATTTAATACAATAATGATGAAGGTGCTTGTTGAAGGCTTAAAGGAAGCACCAAAGCTTAATGCTCACCTTAAATTCAACACAACATCTTCCTGCGGTACAATTGTTTTAAAGAAGCATATTGATGTTGCAATGCCTATTGTTCTTGAAAACGGCGAAACCTTTCCGCTTAAGGTGGAGGCAGCTGAAGGAAAAACACTTCAGGAGCTTTCCGCTCAGATAGATAACCTTGTAGAGCGTCTTAAAAAGACGGATATAGATAAGGTTATGTTTGAGGTTATAGCCCAAAGAACAGTTGGCCTTATGCTCAGCGGTGCAGTTGTTCCAACAATTGCACAGACTGTTACAGGCTATGTTGGCAAGCACAAGGTTGCTAAGGTCAAAGACCATTTCCATCGTAACCCTCGTGATGGCTCTATTCTTCTTATGGAAGAGCTTAGCGAAGGTACTGTGTGCCTTACAAACTGGGGCCCTTTGTATGAAGGTCTTAACGGCAATGTAACATATACACCTCTTCTTTTTCCGCAGACTTTCTTAATGGCTATGGGAAGTATAAGAGATACAGAATACGCCTTCAAGAACGAACAGGGTGTAGTTGATATAGGAATTAAAAAGCTTCTGCCTATAACACTTATGTTTGACCACAGAATAGGTGGCTTTAATGATGTTATGCCATTTATCAAGAAACTTGATGAAATATTCCAGAATCCCGAAATAATGAGAGAATGGTAAATAAAAACACCCTGAGATTAAATCTCAGGGTGTTTTTATCTAACAGATAAAACATAAAAGATAATAATTTCAGGGAAGCTCCGCTTCCGGACATTTTAAGCTTCGCTAATTACTATCAAGTTGAACTTAATAATATCTTTCCCTCTTTTTCTTCTTTGCAAATTTATAAATAAGATAAATCACTACAAGTGCAAGTGAAACGGAAAGACCAATATAAGCATCAATGTTTGAGTTGCCCTCAATTTTCAATTCGTTCCACAGCATAGACATATATTGCTGTGTGTCATAATCAAGGTTTTCAAAAATCTGTGTTTTCGGCATTTCTGATTCATCAGGATAAAGAATAGGGTCTCCCTTTAAATCATAATCTTCAGATTCTAAAACGAGAGTGTGAGGAGATGCGTAACAAACATAGTTGGCATTTGCAACCGCTACATCTTCCTCGCACATAAAGTTGATGTAAAGCTCTGCAGCCTCTTTGTTTTCTGCATTTTTCGGTACGCACATAGCGTCTACGAAGAAGTTAACGCCCTCTTTAGGATAGCAGAATGCAAGGTCAGGGTTTACATCGTACATTGTAAGAAAGTCTCCTGCATAGTACGGAGCAAGAGCTGCATCGCCGTTTTCCATTTTGTTAAAGACCTCGTCCATAACGTAGCTTGAAACGAGAGGGTTTTGCTCCTTGAGCTTTTCAATAGCTAAATCCCATTCCTTTAAATCAGTAGTGTTTATGCTCTGACCTAAAAGAAACTGGGCAACACCGAATGCATCACGAGGGTTGTTGAACATAAGGATTTTGCCTTTGTACTGTTCATCCCATAGCGCGTTCCAGCTATCAATTTCGCCATCAACCATGGTGGTGTTGTAAATAAGCCCTACCATACCAACGGTGTAAGGAACGGTATACTTGTTTTCGGGGTCGTAGTAAAGATTTTTGTATTTATCGAGAATATACTTGTAGTTAGGAATATTTGAGAAATCAAGCTCTGCAAGCATTTCTTCCTCAACAAGCTTTGCAATCATATAGTCCGATGGAATAATTACATCGTAATTAGCACCGCCACTTTTAAGCTTGTTGTACATATTTTCGTTGCTTTCGTAGTTTGTATAGTTTACGGTGATTCCGTAGCGTTTTTCAAATTCTTTGTTAACATCCATAGTGTCGTCTGCGCCGTCGGAAATATACTCACCCCAGTTATACACATTAAGCGTTGTGCCTTCAAGGTGAGAATAATCCTTTTCGCCTTCTGCGCACGCAACAACGCAAAAAGAAGATAAGAGAATAAAACAAACACAAATTAAGCTTAAAAGGCGTTTCATCATTTCTTTGCACCGCCTTTTTTAGAAAGCTTCTTATCTCCGTGGGCGCTTACTACATTCGATACAATGAGAAGCACAAGAATTGCAAGGAAAATAAGAGTAGAAAGTGCATACATATCAGGTGTAACACGGCGCTTTGTCATAGAGAATATGCGGATTGGCAATGTCTGTGAATCAGTACCGCTTACAAAATAGCTTATAATGAAATCATCAACAGAAAGTGTGAATGCCATCATAAGACCTGAAATAATGCCCGGCATAATAGCAGGAAGCACAACCTTGAAGAAGGCCTGGAAAGGTGTACAACCTAAATCCTGAGCAGCCTCTGCAAGGTGCGGGTCTGTTTGACGAAGCTTTGGCAGAACATTAAGAATTACATAGGGCAATTCAAATGTTGTGTGAGCAATTATAAGCGTTGCAAAGCCTAATGTGCCTGTCTGACCGAAGAGAGAACCGACAAAAACGAAAAGAAGCATCATTGAGATACCTGTAACGATTTCGGGATTCATCATAGGAATGTTTGTAACGGTCATAATACTGCTTTTTAAGAGCTTGTTTTTATAACCGAAAATCGCGGTTGCAGCCGCAGTGCCCATAACAGTTGAAATAACAGAGCTGACAACGGCAACTATCATGGAGTTTTTAAATGCGGTAAGTGTTGCGGCATCGTTGAAAAGCTCTTTGTACCAATAAAGCGAAAAACCTTCAAAAACAGATGTGCTCTTACCTGAGTTAAAGCTGAAAATTATAAGCACAGCAATAGGTGCATACAAGAATATAAATACAAGAGCCGTGTAAAGCTTTGAGCCGATAGAGGTTTTCTTTGTCATATAATCACACCTCCATCGTCGTCATCAGAGAAGCGATTCATAACTGCAAGGCAAATGAAAATAAGAATCATAAGCACAAAGGAGAGTGAAGCTCCTAAGTTGAAATTGTTTGCAGTCTGGAACTGTGTTTCAATAATATCACCGATAAGAATTGTTCCTGTACCGCCTAATTTCTGGGAAATGTAGAAGGTGCTTACGCTTGGAACAAATACCATTGTAAAGCCTGAAACAATACCGGGAACGCTGAGCGGAACTGTTACGTTTTTAAAAACGTCAAGCTTATTTCCGCCTAAGTCCTGCGCCGCCTCAACAAGAGAGCGGTCGGATTTAAGCATAACGGTATAAATAGGAAGAATCATATAGGGAAGGAAATTATAAACCATACCAAGAACAACGGCACCACGCGTATTTATGAGCTGAAGAGGCTCCAGGCCAAGACTTGTGATAAGCGTATTTATAAGTCCGTTATCCTCTAAGATTGTCATCCAAGAATATGTTCTTAAAAGAAAGTTCATCCACATAGGGAGCATAATAAGCATTGTCATAGTGCTTTGCTTTTCAGGCCCCTTGCCCGCCATAATATAAGCCAGCGGATATGCAATAACAAGGCAGATTACTGTGGCTAAAAGACCAAGCCATATTGAAAGAATAAAGGTGTCGGCGTATTTCCCGATATCTGCCATATTACTGAGAGTAAATGCACCGGTGGTGTCTGTGAAAGCATAGTAGGCTACCATACAAAGAGGAACGATAATAAACAGTGCCGCCCAAACAATGTACGGAGCGCCTGCAAGCTTTGTCATAAGAGATGATTTTTTATTCATCAAAAGCACTCCTTTCAAAAGTTTCGGCGAGAATTATTCCTCCTCGTCTTCGTCTACCTCAGCAACTGAAAGCTCATCAAATTCTTCACTGAATGAGCTATAGTCGCCGTAAAGCCCGGAGTACTGAGATTTTTTCATAATGTGAATAGCGTCAGGCTCAACAATGAGACCGATAGTAGAGCCCACAGCCTGATAATCTGTTGACTGAATCATCCATTTGAAGCCTTTGATTTCAACAATGATTTCGTAGTAAACACCTTTGAAGGTGATAGATGTAACAACGCCTGAAATCATAGCCTTATCAACAGGAACAACGTCAACATCTTCAGGACGCACAACAACGTCAACCTCTTCGTCAACGCCGAAGCCCTTATCAAGACATTTGAATTTGTGGCCTGCCATTTCAACCCAGAAGTCGTCCTTCATAACGCCTTCGATAATGTTACTTTCACCAATGAAATCTGCAACAAAAGCGTTTTTAGGCTCGTTATAAATATCTGTAGGTGTACCAATCTGCTGAATAACACCTGAATCCATAACCACGATTGTATCGCTCATTGAAAGAGCTTCTTCTTGGTCATGGGTAACGTAAATAAATGTGATACCAAGGCGCTTCTGAATGTTTTTAAGCTCAACCTGCATATCCTTACGAAGCTTAAGGTCAAGAGCACCGAGAGGCTCGTCAAGAAGAAGTACACGAGGCTTAACAACAAGAGCGCGCGCAATAGCAACACGCTGCTGCTGACCACCTGAAAGAGAAGATATATTTCTTCTTTCAAAGCCTTTAAGATTTATAAGCTCAAGCATTTCGGTAACAGCTTCTTTAATCTCTTTTTCAGGAGTCTTTTTAAGGCGAAGACCGAAAGCAATATTTTCATATACATTAAGGTGAGGGAAAAGAGCATAACGCTGGAAAATGGTGTTAAGCTGTCTTTTATGAGGGGGTACACCATTTATCTTTTTGCCTTCAAAATAAACATCACCTGAATCAGGCTCCTGAAAGCCTGCAATCATTCTTAGGGTTGTTGTTTTACCGCAACCGGAAGGACCTAAAAAGGTTATAAACTCCTTATCGCGGATATATAAATTCATATTTTCAATAATCTGCTGGCCATCAAAGGCAACAGAAATATTTTTTAATTCAATAATATGGTTGGACATTAAAGAACCCCCTTGTAAAGTAATAGAATGGCAAAGAAAATTATTCCATTCAAAAGAAAAAACCACCTACCCAAAGAGCATTTTTGTAAATGCTTTCTTCAAATTGGTGAATTTTTGTTTTGTCCGTGGCATCAACTAAGCTTGAACCCGTGACGGCTGACACGAAATATTAATTTACTAAAGAGTAAAATACAATTTACTAAACTTAAATATATATACAATTATAGAAAAAGTCAATCTTTTTTTAAAATTGTGTAAAAATATTTTGCTTTTTGTAGAAATAAGGCGTTTTTTGACACTTATACACAGTAAAAAAGCGTATCCCACGCAGGTATGTAAGGATGATGCCTCAGGTGGATTTTATAATCAGGATTTATTTTACAGATAAGAATGGGAAGAGAGAAAATATCGACACACTTGTGGTATGTTGCAATATTGAGTTTTGGCTTGTATTCCTTTAAAATTCTTTCCCCTCCAAAAAGAATTTCGTTTTCGCATCCTTCTGAATCTATTTTTATGTATGTGGGATTAGAATTACCGCAAAGAGTAGGTAAGGTCATGCAGGGAGTAGACTTATCTCCACCAATAGATGACTGCCTGCCGTGAACATTATTAAAGCCGATTTCACCATCTGTGTCTGCAACAGCCACATTAAATGATTGGAAATTTTGCAGACCTTCACAATGAAGCTTTAGTTTGTTGAAAGACTTTGTGTCAGGTTCAGCGCAGATAATGTCGGTATATTTTCCGCCTGAGTATTTTAAAAATGTATCTACAGTATCACCGCGGTATGCACCAATATCAATATAGGTTTCATTTTCGCCTAATTTTAAAATATTGGTAAACGCTTCTTCTTCAGGAGTTGTGATTTCCTGAAGCACTTTTAAATCTCCGCCATAAAGGAAATTAATATAACCTGCAAAAATTTTTTTTGAAAAATCATCTGCCATTAAATTATATGCAGAATTTATTTCTTCTGTATGGGCATTTAAAAAGTTTTCATCAAAAATTTCAGTACCTATAACAGGAACCACAGGAACAAGCACGTGGTGTTTGCATGCAAGATTATAAATATTCTCCATTACGTCGGGCATAGATGTGCCGAAGGTAATAATTACTGTAAAGCTATCATATTTTTCTTCAAAAAATGATAGTGGCATAACCTGAAAGCCACGGAATGTTCTGTTTCGTACAAAGGAACTGCTTGCAGTAACACCTGAGATTTTAATACCTTTTTTCTCAAAAACATCAAGCACCTTATCGGCGCCGTTGCCGGTACCGTACATAATAACAGGTTCAGTTGTGTTTTTAAGCTTTTCCCATACAGAAGGTGAGTGAATTTCAAAGTCCATTTTTACCCCGAAAAACAAATTTTTTTTGATTATAACATATAAAAAAGCGGATGACAATAATGTCATCCGCAAATGTGCAGTTAAATTAAATATCCTCGATGATTTCGAAGTCCAAGGGAAATCTCGTATTGGATTGAAGCGATTTCTGCTTTGTGCCTGTGGAGGTTTTCTGAGGCAAACAGATTCTGCTTGCGGCGTTCTGAGGCGTAGGCTTTCTTTTTTCTCAAAGCGCCGATTCTCCACCAATGATATTCAATTTTTGCTGCCAGTAGGATTTGATTAATCATCACAAAAACTCCTTTTTTCTAATATTTGAAACATATATTGTGTGTTTCTGATTTAATTATACATATATGTTGTGTCGATAAATGTCTTATTTAGACGGATAAATAAAAATTATAAAATTTATTATTAAAAAAGAGGAAAATATAACATAATAAGAGATTTTTTGTTACTTGTAATAGTTTTTTGGTTATGATACAATAATGCAGAAGGAAGCGGTTTTATGAGAATTTTTAAAAATACATGTGAGCTTGTAGGCAATACACCTCTTTTGGAGCTCTCTAATATAGAAAAGAAGGATAATTTGCAAGCAACAATTCTTGCAAAGCTAGAGCTTTTTAATATAACAGGTAGCGCAAAGGCAAGACCTGCAGTGCAGATGATAAAGGATGCAGAGGAGAAGGGTATTCTTAAAGAAGGTTCAGTTATTATAGAACCAACAAGCGGTAATACAGGTATAGGACTTGCCGCAATAGGCTCTTCAAAGGGTTATAAGGTTATAATAGTTATGCCTGAAACGATGAGCAGAGAAAGAATTCTTCTTACTAAAGCATACGGTGCTGAGGTTGTGCTCACCGATGGCTCAAAGGGTATGCAAGGGGCAATAGAAAAGGCAAATGAGCTTGCATCACAATATGAAAGTGCGTTTATTCCTGACCAGTTTTCAAACCCTTCTAACCCTGCTGCTCATTACAACACTACAGGTCCTGAAATCTGGGCAGATACTGATGGCAATATTGATATTTTTGTTGCAACTATCGGTACAGGCGGTACGCTTTCGGGTACAGGTAAATTTCTCAAAGAGAAAAATCCTGATATAAAGGTTGTTGGCGTTGAGCCAAAAAAATCTCCTCTTCTTACAGAAGGTAGGGTAGGAGCTCACGGTATTCAGGGTATTGGCGCTAATTTTATTCCTGAAAATCTTGATACGGATTTATATGACGAGATAATAGCGATTTCTGATGAAGATGCATATGCATGCGCACGTCAGGTAGCAGCGATAGAAGGTGTTGCGGTAGGTATTTCTTCAGGTGCAGCAGTCTATGCCGCAAGGGAGATTGCTAACAGACCTGAAAACAAAGGTAAAATCATAGTGGCAGTGCTTACTGATACGGGTGAAAGATATTTATCAACAACCCTTTATGAAAGGTGATTATCATGGATAAGTTTTTAGAATCAATGGAACTTATAACAGGCACAGTAAAAGGGCTCGAAGAAATAAGCAACAGCTGTTTTCTTAAAAATGATAAAAACAGATTGCTCATTCCAAAAAGAAAAGAGGTTATAAAGGTTATAAAAGACCTGCAATCCCTTCTTTTTCCTAACTACTTCAAGCACAGTGAGGGTAGCGAAAATGTGCTTTCCCAGACAGAGCTCCTTTTAAATATTTACTCCCGCCTTGCAAGTCAGATTGAGGGCGCTTGCCAGTTCAATGGTACGGCTATGACCTGCACACCTCAGGAAATCTGTGATAAATTTATAAATGAGCTTCCAAAGGTTAAAACCCTTCTCATAAAAGATATTGAGGCAATTTATGAGGGCGACCCTGCGGCAAAATGCCACGAAGAAGTACTTATTTGCTATCCCGGTTTTTACGCAATTTCTATTTACAGAATTGCCCACGTGCTATATGAATTGAAGGTGCCTCTCATTCCCCGTATTATGACGGAGTACGCTCATGAAAAAACAGGTGTTGATATTCACGCTGGCGCTACAATAGGAGAGTACTTCTTTATCGACCACGGCACAGGTATTGTTATCGGTGAAACCACAACAATAGGTAACAGGGTTAAGATTTATCAGGGTGTAACCCTTGGCGCAAAAAGCTTTAAGGTTGATGAAAACGGCAATCCTGTTAAGAATATTAAACGTCATCCTGACATTGGAAATAACGTTGTTATTTACGCTAACGCC
>JAEIGA010002859.1_pt1 | contig 27260 bp, 59 predicted proteins | sample 9270691 | NCBI WGS metagenome assembly JAEIGA01 (sample SAMN17057246, study PRJNA624740) | gut metagenome | biome: biome; isolation source: fecal sample | host: Bos grunniens | place: China: Xizang | collected 2019 | reverse complement strand
TTGGATGGATAGACAGACAAAGAGTTCCTCTGGCTTTTTTATCTGTAAGAGCTTGGGCATGAGCTTCTCTGAAAAGATCATATCCAGAAATTTCAACAATCTTTTCATTTCCACAACAAGGGCAGCAACTATCAATTTTTGTAATTGAAATTCTGCACTTCTTACAGACTCGATACATCTGATCGCAGCCAATAGCCTCCACTATCTTGCCAAGTGTTTTAATTACTTTACATCCATTCTTAATTACAAAGGGCTTTCCATTTACAGTGCAATTTCCAGGAATAGAAAATTCAGGTCCATGATAGATGTTATCAATAAGCATCGTATCAGAATAAACAAAATCGCTCAAATCCCATCTAAGCTCAGGACTATCACATATTGCGCTGATATGATTAACTTTATTTTTATAATTGTTAATAAACAAAGCAATCAAGCGGTCATGATACAGAGCATCTTGCAGCTTTTTCGCAATTTGAGGGGCTGTCATTTGAAAAGAAATTTCTTTTTTCAAAATTAGATTTTCGTCAAATGCTCTGTAAAAAATTTGTTTATTTTCACTCCAATATCGAAGAAAGTCTTTTAAGCCATTTTTCAAAACCTCTCCGGCGCCATAGCTATATTCGCACAGATATCGCTCAATAATTCCTTGATCTTGAGCAGAAAGTTTATCAAATATATTCATTTCCTTACCTCTTTCTTCATCTTACATATATATTATATCATATTTTTTTATAAAAATCAAAAGAGGAAAAGAATTTAGTTAATGATTACAATTTCCTCCACACTTACATTCTCCCTTAGGTTTATACATATTAGCCATCATCATCATAGGGAGAATATCATTTGCAGACTTATCACCGGCAAACATAAGCGTCATCATCATAGGATCGATATTCTTATTATTGGCCATCATCATCATAGGAATCATCATATCATTAGAATTGTTTTCCTGAGTCATAGCCATCAGCATCCACATATTGCCGAAGGGGTTGTCCTCGGAGGCAGTGGCAGAACCATTTACCATATTACCGATCAGATTTACTACCTTGGTCGCGAAATTAAAACCGAAGGGAGAGCGAGTCAGCATAATTTCCTTTCGCTCACCATTAAATACATCAATGGCTACAATAACCTTTTTATCAGAAGGCACTTCAATGACGAACATGGGCAGGCGATTATGAATTACAACATCACCGGCAGAAATATCATTGATGGATACAGGCATCTTGTACAGGAATTTATTTGCGCCATCAAAATTGAGGATATCTACATCCATAACTTCATGGTTCTTGGCATCATACGAAACAAATACATTATCTTTATTCTTGATAGCAAGGCCATACATAGACATACGGATACAATCACTATTTACAGGACCAAAATCAAAATTGAAATTTTTCATCTTTTTATTTTCCTCATTCTTAGATTCATCTTTTGAGCTTTCGTTTACATCTACATAAATTGGCTTCATCATTTCCATAAATGGAATCCACTCAGTTTTAATATAGATTGCAAAAGGCTCTGTATTATTATAAAATTCATAACTATGTTCTGATTCAATCAGAACCTTTATTCCATTTTCGTCCCATTTAAAAGTTATATATTCAGACTTCCGCTTTGCGGCATTTCGATATTTTCGCCAAATATTATAATCTAATTTTTGATATTTACCTTCCTGCACAGCTTCGCAAAAACTATCAAGGACTCCAGAAAAAAACTCATTAGAAACAGTTATTGAATTAGCCAATTACTTTCACTACCTCTTTTTCAATATATTCAATTTCATTCGCCGCTAAAGACATAGGATCGAGACCTACGCACCGAGCCGCAATACATTGGTTAATGGGATCGTTTGGATTATCTGTCGCGGCAAGAATATCAATAAAATCTTCAATGAGCTCTTGGCGATTAGCATATACAGAGAAAGCCATATTGTTAATGGAATTGTGAATATCAGGCGCCCAAATATCGAATACACAATGAGAATGAGACTCAAGAGAATAAACAGAATGATCGCAAACACGGTGCTCTACATAATGAACATCACAATTTTGATTCATAATATCTTTCTGCCTTTCTTCTGTAGAAAAATTGTCCGTGGTTTTAGTATTTTATCTGCGGGCCACGGAACCGCAGAGTGGAGAATTTTTATTAAGGACAACCCTCCAGAACCATCTTACATATATATTATATCATATTTTTTTTGAAAAATCAAAAGAAATTATTTTGTCTCATTACAGCGAGTAAGAATAGTAGTTTTAACATTTTTAATTACCTTATGATCTTTAATAGTTCCTTTAATGTGTTTTACCTCGCCAGCTTCCCAATTTTTAGCTGCGGTATTCCACAGATACTGGTTGCCGCATTCATCTTCCATATAATGGACAGTGGATTCACCATAATAACCAGTAATCTTTCTGGCAGATACCACAGTAAGTGTGAGATCAAGTCGCTGACCAATTTCTCCAACATATTCACTATTGGAAGGCTCAAAGAGAAGGTCTTCGATTACCGCCTGAATTTCGGAATCGTCTTTGAGGCTGCCATTGTCTTTGCCGACAGATTCCCACATCAGACGAATAGGAGTAATGCCTTCAGGAATATCAGTGGGAAGAGAAAGGGTAGAAATAATATACCAACCCCAGACTTTATGATAGCGTGCGATAGAATCTTGAAACCATTCGAGATTAGCATAAGTATCGCCCTTAAAAATAGTGATATAACCTTTCTCGAATCCAAGAACTTGCTTCTGGCTCTTTACGCTCTTCTTGGGAGGGGTCGCCGCAACTTCTTCACCGTAGATTTTGGCATATTCTTCTTCAGTATACCATCGAGCTTCACGCTGCTTGCCAGTTTTTTCGTTGTAAAGAAGAACATACTGTTTTCCATTCTTGGTATAGGGTTCACCAACCTGCTTCAAAGCTTGAAAGGATTTTGCTACCATAAGTTTTTCTCCTTTTTAATTATTCGAGATCTTCAAACCAGCCTTCTTCACACACAGGACATTTCTTTTTTAGTTCATCTTTAGACCAATCGTCTTTATAGATAGGCTCATCACAGAAAGGACAAATGAAATAGGCTTCTTCTTCATCATAATAAATTCCATAAAGATCTTCCAACTTACGACCAAGCTTGCTAAATTTCATTTTTATACCCTCTTCTTACTTTCTATAAATATTATATCATATTTTTTTATAAAAATCAAAAAGATTTATTAGCGTGAGGTGTGCCCGCAATTATTTTCATGGTCTTCAATATAAGCTTCAAAAGCCATTTCGATACTTTCAAGCTCACAGAGCTCTTCATTGGAAAGAACTCCTGAACCAGCGAATGCGGTAATCATACCACTAAAACGTTCCATTGCTTCTTTAATATTCATTATTTTTACTCCTAATTTTTATTTTTTATCTATCCTAGAAAACATCTAAGAGTGCTTTTACATATTCATCTTCGGATATTTCACGAATATTGACGCCAGAATCCTCATAGTAATAATCAATAAAATCCTCCTCAGATTCAAAGTTATGACTTTCCCAATCAGAAGAATCCATATAAGAGGATACGCAATCGTCAATTAAGTTATCAACCTTACCGGAGGTGTATAATTCTTCTTTAGATACAGCTTTTACATATTCAGTTAGCTCCTCGCCGCAATAAGGAGTATAAGCAGTCAGTTCAAAATATTTCATTTTTACCAATCCTTTCTTATCTCTTTACTTTCTATAAGTATTATATCATATTTTTTATAAAAAATCAAAAATTGTCAAAAGGTTTAAGTAGAAAAGGATTGATTTTACTTAAAATTTTTAATATAATATTTATAAGAAAATTTTTCCAGGAGGAAGAGATAATGATTAGATCTATAGCTGCGGGATTCATGATTGCGGTCTCGGCCCTAATATATTTAGTGGTCGGCCCGCCTTTAGGCGCTTTTATGTTTGCTTTTGGACTGCTGTCGATTTTGATTTTTCAGTTTAGCCTATTCACCGGGAAGGCTGGACTATTAGCTACTAAAGAGGTGCGGTTCGCGCAACTTTTGAAAATTTGGATTGGAAATTTTATAGGTTGTGTTTTTGGAGCCTTATTGGCGAGAATGACGCCGATTGGGCCAGAGATCACGACGAAAGCTTTAAGTATTATCAATGTTCGTATTGGAAACCTGTGGATTGAAAATATCGTTCTTGGGATTTTGTGCGGGATAATGATGTATGTCGGAGTGAGAGGGTTTTTAACGGCTCCGTATCTTACAATTTTATCTGTGGCGGCATTTATATTGATTGGCGCGAATCATTGTGTTGCAGATATGGCATATATAAGTTTAGCTGCCAATGCTGAAACATTAATTCCGGCATTAGCAGCTTTATTATTTACGACATTAGGAAATATTATTGGAACGAATATCGTCCCGTTATTTAGAATTTATAGCGGTGATTTGAACAAGGGAAATTGAGTTGATGCCAACAAAAATCACCGTCGGAAAGTCCTTCGTTACGGAAGCAAGGGCATGAAGCGCAAGTAATTTGAACGCGCTTCATATTAATTGTTTGCTGTTGGACGATCATGTTACCTTGGCGCCGTTGTTCCATAATCATAGGAGGTTCAGTGCAAGATCGGTCAGTCTGGAACGCGCATTGATTAGAGTTAGCGCAAAGTCCGCATTTATTTGAAGTCGCGCAATTTTGACAAACGGTATGAAAAATATTATTAGATTCAATTAAAAATTCATTATTAACAAGTAGCTGCCCGCAAGATTCACAAGTTAAAACTTTTGTTGTAAAATATGGGCAGCTATCTTCATCTTTTGTCTTTTGATTAAAGATCGGACACATCCCGGCTTTAATCGCCTTGAGGGCACAGTTGCCGCAATTTCGTTTCATATATCCTCCTTATTCGCTCAGTTCTTTTCGCACTGCTTCCCAGGTCGAAGAAGAGAGAATGGGGCAAGTCTCCAGTAGCTCAAGGTGACGAATTTCCATCAGATCTTCTCCATAGAGTTGGTTTTCGAGGTATTTTGCGGCGTCGGCAAAAGTATCGGCGAAGAGGAAGCCGCATTCTTCGACATTCTGACCATTTTCATCATTATAAATTACTTTAAATAGACAAATATACATTTTATTAGTTCTCCCAAATATAACCATAGTTAAGAACAATGTGATGTAGGTGGCCGTGCTCAATCCAGCAAATAGAAACTGAGCCGCTTTCTTCGCTGGAATCGGGGGTATCAATTAGAGACCACTCACCCCTACCTTTGCAAGTGCTTAGATACTCAACGACTGCCTCAATTGCTTGTGTAGAGTATTCTTTGGAGGATACAATATAGTCGGGATTGGAATTAAGAATATTGTAAATCTGGTCTTCAATCATTGAAGAATGAAACATATAAATTACCTCCAAACTTTTATCTTATGTATATATTATATCATATATTTTATAAAAAATCAATTAGCAACTTATTATATAAAAAGGTAAATTTTAATAGTTGGCTATGGTTGATCTTAATTGAATAAAATAGGTAAAATTTTTAGGTAATTTTTAATAGTTGCCTATTTTTATATAAAATTTTTAGGTAATTTTTAATAGTTAGCGAACGGGATGGCAAGAAGAAAATAGGTAATTTTTAATATGTGGCTATGTTTGGGTAAAGTTTACTAATTTTACCTTTTAATATTTTATATATTAGTGAAAGGAGGAGATAATGTGGCAATTGATTAGAAGCGTTTCCCAGCGGATACCGCGTTAAATGAATTGACTTTTTTGAATGACAAAAAGATTAATGGAGAACTTTATGCACTATTATAGGGATTATCTAATTATGAAGTTATTGATAAAGAAACTAATAAGTTTTTAACTTTCGTTTGGAAAAATAATATACCAAAATAGACAATAATGTGCGAAGCGCTGGGAATTAAAAGTCCAAAGACATTGCGAAATTATTTGAATTATTTAATTGAACAAGGTTATGTTTAGGATTGTCAAGACAAGTATGTATTGCCTGAAATGGAGAACATTTATTTTCTTATTCCATTAAAAACATTAAAATATTTGAATGACAACTGTAAGGAACATGTAATTAAGATTTATGTTTATTTAGGTTAGAGGTATAAATGGGCATTAGAAAAAGGAACTATGTATGAATTTACTTTAGAAGAATTGGGTAATCATACTGGTATTAAAGTAAAGAATAATTCACGAGGATATGAAGTAATTAATAATGCATTAGAGCTATTGAGTAATTCAGGTTTAATTGATTATGTTAGTTTTTTTGATGGATAGATGTAGAAAAAGAAATTAATAAAATTTAGTTATGAATATATTACAAAAGAATGAATGGGTAATTTTATCTACTCACTTTTAGGTAAAAAATCATAGATGCTTCGATTAGGTTTAGGTAAAAAATCATAGATTATCTAAGTAATAAGTAGAGTGCTGTAAGTAGGGTCAAGATTAAATATCTGTCGCTTTGCTCCAGATATTTAATCTTTCCTGCGCGAGCTGGGGGGGAGAGAGATATTTGAAAAATCAAATAAAATTTGATATAATAAAAGCAAAGGAAAATGAATTGAAAAATTCATTTGAAAATTCAAAAAATGAATTGAAAATTCATTTAATGGCCGAAGGGAGAAAATCATGATTTTTGATTATAAGACTTTGAAGAATGCAGCAGCTAGTGGCCAGAGATTAGGTAGTTGGAATGGTAAAGCTGTATTTAGTTGCTCTGCCGCAGATCTTGAGAATAGGGGTTCTGGAGCTTTTTATGTGCTATATGATGATAAGAATAAGATTGTTGGTAGAGATGGTGAGTTTTATTATAGTTATGGTACTGTGAATGAGAGTGGCAGTGTAAATACATTTGATAATTGTCATAATTATAATCTTGTTAAGCAAGAAAAAAAGATAGTTGAAGTAGTGTCTGATATAGAAGCTACGTTGAAAAAGGCCAGAGAGATGTCAATTGATGACCTTTTGGATGGCTTTGCGGTTGGTAAATAAAAAAAATAGGAAGTATTTCTACTTCCTATTTTTTTATTTAGAGAAAAATTATAAAGATTAGTTAATAGAATCAATAAGATTTTATGAAGCTAGTAAAAGTTAATGAAACTGTAGAAATTATAAAAACTTAATAAAATTGAAAAAAACTTAGTGAAATTTAGTGAAAACTGTAGTTTTGCTCTGGTCCGATCGGACCCAGGTATATCGATTCATTTTCATCGTCTCCCTTATCGTTGCCACCAACTAAAAAATCCCCAATCTTTAGAGACTGAGGATTCCACTTTTATAGTAGCGTAGCTTATCTATTGTTAGCTACATCCTTATTCAATTACCTCTTCTGGAAAACACTTCGCTCAGGAAAAGAACTTGGCAAATTCACTTAAAATCTGATCGTCGGATTTAGTAGTTGTAGTTTCCATTGCTGCAATAGACTTCTTTATTTCGCGCATTGCATCGAACATCTCAGTGAAGGCCGCAACCACCTGGTCCATTTCTTCGTCAGTAATCTCTCCAAACTCATCGGGGTCCATACCCTCCAGCACTGCCAGCTCCTGGATAATTTCAACCATTTCCTTAACAAGATCGCGCTTTGCCGCTTCTCTATCGGCCTTAGCCTCCAGCTCAGCCTTATGTTCCGCAATAGCCTCGGTCATCAAGCTTGCTATTTCAGCACCAATATCATCCATATTCTCGCCAGCCTGCAGTCGGGACAGGAAGTAATTCTTATCAATAGTCATTGACACACATACCTCTTTCTATATTTATCTTTTCTTTCTTTTGGATTAACTTATTTTGTTTTTTTCTTTTTTATTGTATTTATATTATATCATAATTTTTTTTAAAAATCAAGTTTTGTGTCTGCGGGACCCGATAGCCCCGATCGGTATTATAGAGCCGATCGGGAAGCATATAGATTAAATATTGCTATTTGACTTATATAAAAAAATATGGTATAATAAAAATAAAAAACTTTTTTTCATAATCGGATTATTTAGTTTTCAATAAAATTTGCCGAGATTTTTTCTGGACAGGTTGATGTTCATAAAAGGCCTCCAGCGAGGCATTTAGAATACCCAGCGCGGCAAATTGAATTAAACTTTTCTCGTCCGGAGAAAGTAATTTTCGCGTAAAAAAATTGCTGCTGGAGGATCTGGTTTTCGGGAAAAATGGTCGCCATATGAAAGCCGCTAGAAGTAGCAAAAAATTCGCATATGGGGGTATAGATCGGAAATTCGGGCTGATTCGCCCAAGGGCGGCCCGACGTTTCGGGAAAACGAACGGATGTTCGGGATTCGCGCATTTTTCGAGAAAAATGTTGAAATCACTTGACAAATCAAAATTCCGCCCGGAACGTCAGTGTAGGGCCGGACAATTATACCACACCAGCCTGCTTCTTGTCAAGTGTTTTTATAAAAAAAATATTCACCTTTTCGGTGAATATTTATTCATTTATACAAAATAATTATTCAAGATTTCATCAAAGGCTTCGGGGGCAATATCAACACCAAAGAATCGGTCATTCTTGCGGAAAGCCTTGGGGTATTTGTGAATGAGCTTGGCGCGCAGTTCGCTCTCTGCCCCTTCGGCAGGATAGTCACCGCAAGATACAATCCTATGAACCTCTACCCTGCGAATATCAAACTTTTTGGAATAATCGCCGATTTCATCACGCAGACGCCCAATGACATCTTTGGCAGAAGTGCCAATCTTATTGAATTCGAGTTCATTATCATTAAAAAACTTGAAAAAATATGCGGCTTCGGCATTTTTAATATTTTCACCGCATCCAGGCATAAATTCAATCACTACAGGGGGGCGTCCGTCCTTAAAGTGGCGGTAAAGGATAGGAAGCTCTTCTGCCTCTTCCTCTTCTTCCATCTCTTCCTCTTCACCGAACAGCAGGTCGGCCAGTTCGGCATAGTCCCACATCGCCTTTCGCTTAGACGAAACAGTAGAAGGCGCGTAGCCAGTCAGTTCCGCAATCTTTGCGCGAGTCCAGCCCGCAATTTCATACAGGGCATAGATTTGAGCCAGAAAGACTTCGGTGGTGGAATAATTGTTGGTCTGGGCGAAGGAGCGGATTTCGGCAGGAGAAGCGTACATAGTGATAGTCATGGTATCAATTCCTTTCTTTGTTGCTCTTGGCTTAATTACATACTTATTATATCATGGTTATTTGGCTTTGTCAACACTTTTTTTACGAATTAGTGTTAATTCATAGCAATTTTTTTCGATTTTGAAGGTAATTTGTCTGGTTTTGTTGACAATTTCAACATTTTTATAGCCTTTTTGAATTAAAAATGTTGAAATTTCATCAATAATTATTGTTTTTTCTGGATCTTCCTTGCGTTTTGGGGCGTTTTCTACCTTCCGAGTGCCAGTATTAGCATACTTTTTCGCCTGTTTTTCCTCTTCTGGGTCAAGGTCAAACGACATCCTCTGTCCTTGTTCTATTGCCTTATCATCCAGTATGATTTGTTGCGCTTCTTCTTCACTACAGGAAAGTAACTTCATAAGCTTTTCTACTTGTGCGGTCAATCTGTATCACTTCCTTTCATAAACTATTATAACACCTTTTCAACACCTTGTCAATAGAAAAAAAGAAAAAGGGCTTTCGCCCTTTTTCTTACTGAACAATTCGGAAATAAGCCTTTCGCTTATCTTCGATTCGGTCAACCTTACCTTCAGCAATCATTCCACGGAGAATTGCGCTTACACGCTGATTGGTCAGTTCAGCGCAAGCCGGCACTTCCTTCTGGATTTCAGTTACAGTGAACAGCCGATTGGATTCATTGTTCATGTGGTCCAGAATTGCATCAGCAACAGTTGCGTTAGCCATCTGCTGAGCAGTGGGCTTCTTGTCCGCAGAATTCTTGCGAGCAAGCAGTTCAATCTCATGGTCGAGGAAGGCGATTACTTCATCATAATTGGAAGCATCAGTGGGATAGGAGCTCTTCAGAATGTTGAAATAGTCCTTCTTAGTCATCTTCTTAGTATTAGCCATGGTATCAATTCCTTTCTGGTTTTTAAGACTGTCCTTGTCTTTATGTCTGTATTATATCATAGGTTGAGCGACTTGTCAAGAGGTTTTTTAACTTTTTTTAAAAAGTTTTTTTACTCTTGAGGATTGCTCTCCCCAACTGACAAGGTTATTATACCATAGGGGCGCGGTGCTGTCAAGCCTTTTCGGGAAAAAATATTTTTTTTATTTTTTTCTCAAAACCCCTTGACAAATTGAGCTGGAGGTAGTATAATGGAAAATTCGCGCCCACACAATCGTGGGCGCGCCGACCAAAAGTCAATAAAAAAAAATGAGGTTTCCCTCATTTTTTTCAATCTCGTAATCTAAATAGCTATTTATAAAATCACCAATATTATAACATACTGTTACACCATATTCTCTTACCAGAACATACCAACCTTGTCTACCGTGTTCCCACTTAATATCTGTACATCCTTTTTCTAAAAGCAATTTCTCAATATAATCTTTCATTTTGATAGCCTTCTTTCCAATTAAAGAATTTTCGTTTCGGTTACAAAGTATTTTGCATTATACTTTTTGATGATTTCTTTAACACTGTCGCTCTCTTTAGAGGTCGCGCAGTATGCGTTAAAAATTGTATACTGGCCGACATTCGTAATGTAATTATGGGGAATTTTTGCAAGACTCAAAAGAGAATCGACTTTTTCTGTAAAGATTTTCTTCACGGTGAATTCTACTTTCCAGAGTTGGTCTTTGCGGTTTTTCTCTTCAACCAACTTGACAACAAATACGCCAACCAGATTTGCGAAGGCCACAACAAGGATTTTGATCCAAAGGTCGATGTCAGCGGTAGTAAGAACAATAATGTAAGTATAGAGGCCATAGGCTACAGCATTGACAACCGCGGCAACCCACTTATTGCATTTAATAGTCACGATGGATTTAACTGTTTGAATAATTACATTCAGAATATTAAACAAAGTAAAAGTCAAAACCATTTTTATTCACCCTCTTTCAGAATCAAATTCATCATTCTCTCTTTGTAATCAATGTATATTGCTTCAATAACCTCATATTTAATACCAAGGTCTTGAACGAACATCGCGATACCATAGCAACGCTGAAGCGCGTTCTGAACAGCTTCACTGGGGGTTACCCAAGAGACATTCTCACTAAGAAGTTTTGCAAGATGTGTGTATTCATTTTCATAATACGCAATAATTTGCTTTTCAATGTCCATAACTTGTTTCTCTCTTTCTTGATTTGTATCTACATTATAGCAGATTTAGAATGGATTGTCAAGACCTTTTTCAAATTTCTTTGAAAAAATTTTTTCAACCTTGAAAGCACCTTGACTCCTTACGCACTCAGCAGGGTTTTGTTGTGAGATTTATCAGCCACTCTCTCACTGCTATTTAAGTATATCATATTATGTATTAAAAGTCAACCATTTTCAGGAAAAAAAATAAAAAAAATATTTTTCAAAAAACTCTTGACAAAAAGTGCGGGGATATGGTATAATTAAAATTCCGGTCGCAACGTCCAGTGGCGACCGGCCATTATAGCACACTTAGAAAGATTTGTCAATAGGCAATTTTTACAAAAAAAATACCCCACCGCAGTGGGGGTATTTTTACGACCTGGGGCAAGCAAGGGTCACTTTGTACTTTTTGCCATCTTTGGCGAAGGTGAATTCTCGTTCGGGGTTGCTGATGTTGAATTCCTCAACACCCACAGACCGAAGGCCATCCATCAAGGCATTGCAGAGCTGTTCCTTCTCAGGTTTCGGCTTCTTCTCTCTCTTGGTCATTGTGGAGTTGGCTTTTCGTTCGGCCTGTCTGGCTTTTTTCGCGCCCTTCTCCAGTTCTGGGTCAAGCTCGTAGAGATTCGCGCCTCGGTCAATGGCTTTATCCTCTTCCATCAACTGAATTGCTTCTTCTCTGGAGATTTCCAATTTGATCATCAAATTTTGAATTTGTTTTTCGTTCATGGTATCACTGCTCCTTTCTTACAATGATATTATACTACAACTGAGATTGCTTGTCAATAGTTTTTGTAAAAAAAATAAGGGGGATTTTTCCCCCTTATTTTTAGTCGATGACCTTGCGGAAATAGGCCTTGTTCTTCTCTTCGATGCGGTCAACCTTGCCAACATCAATCATCTGGCGAACCAGAGCCGATACTCGCTGATTAGTCAACTCGGCACAGGCAGGAACTTTCTTCTGCAGGTCGGTGATGGTGTAGAGCTTGCCAGACTCCATGTAATCGTAGATAGCACCCTTGATGCCATCATTTGCCATCTGCTGAGCAGTGGGCTTCTTGTCGGAGGTGTTCTTGCGGTTCAGCAGGTCAATCTCATGCTCGATGAACTCCATCAGCATCTCGTTCTGAGCTACTTCGGGGATAGCCTTGAGCATTGCGAACTTCTGAGCCTTAGTAATCTTCTGAGTGTTAGCCATAGTATCATTCTCCTTCTGGCGGTAAGTCGCCACCTTTTATTCTGTAAGAGATGTTTCCCTCTTTACATTTACTATTATATCAGCTATTGGTCGGTTTGTCAAGCACTTTTTTAAGTTTTTTTGAAACTTTTTTTGTCTTTTAACCACCAGAGGACTCTCTCTCACTGACAAGGTTATTATACCATACCCCCATCACTATGTCAACACTTTTCGGGAAAAAAATAAAAAAATATTTTTTTGAAAAAACTCTTGACAAAAATGGGCAGGGTATGGTATAATAGAAATTCGCGTTCTCAGATCTGAGAACGCGCCGACATAAAAAAAGCTGGTTATTCACCAGCGCAAGAGGGACAGTAAATTTCACCATCTCCATCGATAAAGGCGTTCGGCAGTGCTAATGTACTATTGCAACAAGTGCAGCTTACAACCATTGGTAAGTCATTTACCTCTTCTAAAATATCGATTCCGCACTCTTCCAGAATCCAAACTCTTGCAGGCCTAAGCATTTTGATCAATCCCTTTCTTTATCTTGTATCTATATTATAATATAGAAAAAGGGTTTTGTCAACCCTTTTCCTCAAACAATTTCTTTTTCATTTTTTTGTGCTGTCGATGGCAATAAGCCAGAATTTCGCTTTCAATTTTTACATCTTCCAAACCTGTATGACTTTCGACAAAATCATTATTTTTTGTAATGAATCGATAGCAAATTTCAGCAGTAAATCGCAACTGACCATTTTTTGTAATATATCCATTATCGATACAAAATTTTCTATAAGTCGGCATTTTTCCCAGAACTGAACGAGCAATTTTTAAGCTGTCCCACCATTCAATGTCCTTTGGCAAGAAGTATCTGTATTTGCTCTTGGTTGTCCATCTCTGAGTGGTATTCAATGCGTTGCGGTCAAATCGTGCATTATGAGCAATGATAAATTTGCAGTCATATTCTTTAATCAAATTGTGTAGCGTTTTGCGAATATCATAGGTATCTGCGAGGATTCGCTTGCCCATTTTCAATTCTTCCATGTATTGGGGGATTTTTTTTGCGTAATAAGCTGATTCCATCAATTCTGCTTCATCAACAAAAATATCAGCATTAACAAAAGAATACTCCCGACCATAGGTTCGACCATGAGAATCAATAACTTGAAAACCTACATCATAGGCAAAAACACTGCTCATGTCCAAACCACCGTTCTCCAGAGTGATAGTATTCGCTGTTTCGGTATCAATACAAATACCATAAATATGTCTGCGGTCAATTTTTGTGTTATTCATTGGCATCAATCCTTTCTTTCTTAGAACAATTATATTATAACACAAGAGGTGGATGGTGTCAACACTTTTTAGGAAAAAATATTTTTTTATTTTTTTTCACATTTTCTCTTGACAAATTGCTCTGGGGGTGGTATAATGGAAATTCGCGCTCTCAGGACTGAGAGCGCGCGGATAAAAAAAATGAGCTTTCGCCCATTTTATTTGATTTCTAATATATTTTTAAATCCATTAAAAATCGTTTCATAATGTTCTTCCCACTGGAACTCTCTTTTACACTTGGGACAGGTTCCCAGAATATAGTGAATAGTAGTATTGTCGAAGCCATTGTCTTCTACATTATGAACATCGGTTTCTACATATTCATTACAATAAGGACACTTAAAGCTCTCACCCATTTAATATCCCTCCAATCTTTATCTGTCAAAATTTCAAAAAATGGGCTTTTGCCTATTTAGTCTTTACTCATTAATCTCTTTTGTGAAAAACAAATACATCACATCAATACCATACCTATTTTTTGCCACCGCACTATTTACAAGCTTAAAACCATGCTGTCCATAATAAGTAAGCTTCTCTTGAAGTGCGTCTGTCGCATAGTTCGAAATCACATAAACTACATTTTCATATTTCATAGTATCATTTCCTTTCCTTTTGTTGTATTCATTATATCACATCTGTTGGAATTTGTCAATAGAAAATTCTCAGATTTCTCTGAGAATTTCCAAGATATTCTGCACATCATAGGCTCTGCCGGTCCAGTTATTTCTGTTGCGCTCTTCATCATCAAACAGAATATCAAGGGGATTATTACAGAAATTCTGCTTCGGAGTGCCATAGGGAACAATATGAATTTCGTTCCACTCAACAGAAGGAAGATGCTTTTTCAGCCAAGCAATCTTGACCTCGGCAACAGCTTCATTATATTCTTCTGTGCCACTCTTAGAAAGCCAAGAGATAACAGCAAGATTATAGCCGTTTCGCTGGAGCGTGTTCAGCTTGCGAGCCAGTGCAGAGAGATGGAGCAGAGGTCTTGCGTTTGCGTAAGGGAAAACATCTCCGGCTTCAAGATACTCAAGCCCGTTGGATACGCCGTACAGATCAGCAATAGTTCCATCCATGTCAAAGTTGATTGTGATATTCATTGTTTTGTTTCTCCCTTTCTTAACTGTAAGTATATTATCACAAATTATAATCTAAATGTCAATACTTTTAGGAAAAATAAAAAAAATATTTTTTTTCAAAAAAACTCTTGACAAAAGCTGAATCGATGTGATATAATAAAAAGCGGTTCTGGCAGTCCAGAACCGCCCGATAAAAAAATGCCCCCGAGGGGTCTGCCCCTCGGAGGACTTTCAAATCTGGAAAATTCATGCTCGGTGGTTTCTGGCCAGTCTACCAGACCTTCCGGCTATTTAGATGCATCTTGGTGCGGGCGACATCAAACCCAAACCGCAATCATACCATTCTTGCTCCCTTCCTCTTAGATTTCAGTTTTTGGTGTCCGTGGAGGGGTTCGAACCCTCGACACATAGATTAAAAGTCTACTGCTCTTCCACCTGAGCTACACGAACAAATAATTGGCTCTGCTCCGTCCATCCAAGGCGGTCGGGGTGTCTGCCCCAACTGTGCCATCCTTGGCATCTTTGGTCTACTATTTATATAGCGGTCAATGGGACGCCCCTATCTCTTGTGAGATAGCGAGTGGCGACTTTACGAGTCTTACAACGCCTTTAGCGATTTACTGCTGACCCATCTGCGGAGAGTGACCTCTGTTTATACCGCTTGGGAATTGCTTCCCTCTTTATGGTCTTATTATACCATAGTGTCGATTGAATGTCAAGGGGTTTCTGTGAAAAAACTCCGGAAATTTTTTCACATCCTCGTGCGTTCCTATGCAACTCGTCTATTGCAATTTTATGAGCACTCTGGTCTATTGCTACTTCCAACCATAGCCCCACAGCAGAGAAGTGGCTCAGAGGTATCTCCCCTTGACACCCTTATTGTACCACAACTTGGGTAGTTTGTCAAGAGGTTTTTTCAGCTTTTTTTCAGAGCGTCCTCTGTGGGATTTGAACCCCTCGGCTCGGGACCCAGCCTTCAACCTACTCGCTGTCTTTCCCTCTCGACATTGTTATTATACTATATTGGCACTTAGAAGTCAATAGGTTTCGGGAAATTTTTTAATAAAAAGTTTTTTTAATTTTTCTCTTGACAAATTGGTGGGGCTGTGGTATAATCAAAATTTCGCGCGCCACATACGTGCGCGCGCCGCCAAAATGTCAATAGGAAAAATACACAAAAAAGCGAGGGTTTCCCCTCGCATTTTCGTTACTCATTCCAATCTACATCGGGCAGAGCAGTATAGAAGTGAATCTTGTAGTGGTAAGGCTCAGTTACAGTGCCTGTGATATCCTCAACCACATAAATTACATAATCATTAAGGTAGACATAATTCTTTTTGTATTCGCTTTCACCAGTTCGGCAAGTCACAACCAGTTCGCTACTGGAATTATTAGAAAGGCTCATCAGTCCTTCCATTTCCATAATAATCATGTCAGTTCGTGCATTGTAGACCGTAATCTTTCGCACAACCTCAAAATTATCAGCAGCCTGGGACAGATTGAAGTTTACATTTTCGGCTTCGGTGCAACCAGTTAAGCAACCGACCAGGCACACCAAAACGAGCGTCAGAGCAAAAATCTTTTTCATTTTTTATCATTCCCTTTCTTTTTCTGTATCTTAATTATACTATAAACTTTTTAGTTTGTCAAGAATTTTCTTACAGAAAATTCTTGAATTTTTCCACATCGAACCGGAAGATGTTGCGGTAACAATCAATCTCATGAGTCTCTTTTTTGTGAGGCAAGCTCCAAAAACTCGGTGCAGAGTAGTAATTATTGCACAACTTAATAAGATATTCCACACCAAACTGGGAAGCAAGTTCTTCACTCCACTTTTCATTCAAATCCCCGTGGGTGTATTTCTCACCAGTAACAGGATTTGTCCAAAAGTCTGTAGTTATCTCATGCTTACAAGGCTCTTCGCGCACAACCACGATGATACCATACTTGCGGGCAGAGTCAAAGGAAATGCCACGATTGCCCAACTGCATACGAATTGCATTAAACTCACTCTTGGAAAACTCTGCAGGCAGTGCCTCAAACAGCTCTTCGCTTGCATCTCGCAGATGCATCATAGTGGGGATGCTGTGATGACGATTAGGATACAGGCTTACATTGTTTCTCATTTTGAACACCTCATTTTATTTTTATCTTGGCTTCCTCAACCGTGATTAAATTATAACATACTCTTGGAGGTATGTCAAGCGTTTCGGGAGAAAAAGTTTTTTTATTTTTTTTGCACTTTTCTCTTGACAAATTGCTGGGGTTATGGTATAATAAAAATTCGCGGCCAGGACAATCGTGGCCGCGCGATCGAATTTTTGGTTAAAAAAGCCACCCCTTGCGGAGCGGCTTTTTGTTAGCCCTGGCAGATTTTGAAGAAGAAGCCGTTCTCTTCGTGATTATTATAGCAACGAGCAATGGACTGGGCAAATTCCAGAGCCTTGGCGCGACCCTCTTCATAGGTATCTGCCTTTGTAGGAAAGTTGATTTCTCCAAACTTGACGACATCCGAGGTAATCTCATTTACCTCGACATAACTCACATAAAAATTAAACTTCTGCATTGACTTCAATTCCTTTCCTTTTTTGTACTTTTATTATAGCATGAATTTACTGATTTGTCAATAGATTTCCTAAAATTTTTATTCGTCTTCTTCAATTGTTTCGGGAATGGTATAGCCTTCGTAAGTGAATTTCTCGTCCCACTGATAGTAGTTTTCACACTTGAGACAGGCACCCAATTTGGACAAGTGTATGCATTTTGTATTGATTTCAATAATAGTACAATCGTACACCTCCAACCTACCGCCACAAACAGGGCACTTAACTTTTCCGCTCTTCAAATAGTTTTTCATAGTATCAATTCCCTTCCTTTTCTGTGTCTTAATTATAACACATCTTTGAAGGTTTGTCAACCCTCTTTTTCCATTTCTCCATAAAATTTTTCTTCTCTTCTATTGACTTCCAGTCTTGAAACAAATCGACAACCGCAACCGCATTTGTAAATTAGATAGACAGAAACAGTATCTTTCCACATATAGGTTTCGTGATCATCAAAACGAATTTGAGCTGTAGAACCACAATTAGGACATCTCATTTTCTATTTACCTCTTTCCTTGTTTGTATCTTTATTATACCATACATTGACTTGTTTGTCAAGAGGTAATTTCGACATTCTTTTAATTCTTTTATATCCCCACATTGGAGGTTTCAAAAGCTCTTTTGCTCGATACTCCCATTTAGAAGGATGCCAACTGACCGCCCATACAGTATTTGCCAAGTAAATATAACAATCATCAAAATCAACTCTTACATAGTCCATTATCCTTACCCCTCTGTTTCTTTGTCGCCTTTATTATACTATAGATAGGGTTGTTTGTCAATCATTTTAGGAAAAATTTTTTAAAAATATTTTTTAGATTTTTCTCTTGACAAATTGTGTGAGGTATGGTATAATGAAAATTCGCGTCGCCTAGGAGCGTGGGCGACGCGCTAAAAGTCAAGAAAAAAGTGAGGATTGCTCCTCACTTAATATTCATCCAGACCGCTTGCTTCAGCTTCGTACTCACTCATTCGATACAGATATTCAACCTGTTCGCCAAAGTTATCTTCAGCAATGTCTGTGGCTTCATCCAAATTGTGCGCGCCTACGATGAAATACTCACCAGTCTCCAGATCTTCAAACAGATAATGCTTCATTGTTATTTACCTCTCTCTCATTTCTTGATTATATTATATCACAATCATTTCTCTTTGTCAATAAAAAAATATGAAAAAACCCAACTTTTTTGCAGTTGGGTTTTTTCAATATAAAAAGAAAGAGAGGAACAGAAGTGTAGTGGAGTGGGGTTGATTCTGACTCAGCCCCCTAAAAGCCTATTAGATTTCCAATTCTACTCGAACATAGTCGCTATCTTCATCAAAATTGCTATTGACTGTTCGTTCATATTCTTTCCGAATTTCTAAGCGATCTTTATCTGTCAGATTCCAGACTTCCATGTGAGAATAATTTCCACAAAGATAGTCGCTTAACCATTCCTCGTAAACATCATCATCATTGATCGCTTCACATATCTCTTTATTACGATATTCCTGATACTCTTTTTCAGAAATGATAGATTCATCATCCCAACTTACATAAACCGTAATTTTCATAATTTTAATCCTCGCTTTCTGCATCAATGAATTTGAAATTTTCTGTATGACTGAAACTGTAAACCTCATCCCACACGCTCTCTTGACCACAGTGAGAACATTTTCCGATTCGAACAACGATAATCGAATTATCTCTTACTGTCATCATAGTTTCGCCAAATCGGCTTACCTCTGTAATGGGGTGGCCGCAATTCAAACAGACCTGACTCATTTTTGTTTCTCTCTCTTTCTCTCTTGGATTACTTATATTATATCATATTTTTTGATTTTTGTCAACCACTAATCAGATAAAGTATGATATAAAACATCCAAAAGAAGGTTGCGGTCATTAGTACCTGCGCGCCTCGTATCACCCACCAGATAAAGGAAAAGTTGCGAATCTTACGATGAAACAGATAAAGAGTTTCTTCATCAAGCCATTCACGCATCTCTTGGATAACACTCATTGTAAGTACCTCACGTCTCTCTCATTTCTTGATTACATTATATCATAGTAGCCAATCTATGTCAAGCATTTTAGGAAAAAACTTTTTTTATTTTTTTTCTCAAAATTCTCTTGACAAATTGGCGCAACTGTGGTATAATAGAAAAACCGGTTGCGCTGGCCGCAACCGGCCCGGCAAATTGCATAAAAAAAATAGGGCTAAACCCTATTTTTCTGACGGAAGCACAACATTCCATAAATCGCATAATTCCAAAGGGGGCAAACATAATCTTCCGTCTGATCGATATTGAAGTGGGCGTATACCTCTCCAGTATAGCCATCAATGATTTCACAGGAGAGACCTTCATTTTTTGCATTTATCAGTGTCGCCAGTGCCAGAGAAACATTATTGGTCTTGGTGGTAGTGCAGGTATCTTCGCTCCGATAGATATTTACTTCATACTGGTAAGTCATAGTATCAATTCCTTTCGTCTTTTGATGGTTTTATTATAACATGGTGAAAGGGTTTTGTCAACCCCTCTTTTTCAAATTTTTTCGTAAACCATTTTTCGGGTCAAGCATTTGAAATAATCACGCCACCCCAGAGGGATCTTTTTCAAGACGGTAATGTCATCTTGCTCGTTCAGATAATACCGACGCTTTTCAATGTAGTCATAAAAACCATACTCGCCGATAACCATGTTGGAAGTCTTATTGATATAAATCAGAAGATACATTGTATTAACTCCTTGCCTTTCGTTATATTTATTATAATACAAAAGAGAGGTTTTGTCAACCCCTCTTTTCAACTTTTTTATGGCTCTAACACTACAATAATCTGTGGGGATACGATGTAGCGACCATCAACACAATATGCACATACAATACCACTGGAAGCAGTCCAGTTGTAAATGTCTGCGTGTTCATCTCCATCTGCGTGGGGGATGATGACATAGCCGATTTTGGTGACATTTCCTGGCACTGCCGGAGCAGATGCACACGCACACAAACCGCACACCATAGTCAACACAAGGAGAAGGACAAGAATCTTTTTCATAGTTATTACCTCTTTCATTTTTCTTTATTATACCATGGAAAAAGCTTGTTGTCAACCCCCAATTTTCAAATTCCTTTTATTAAGATACTGCATTGCCTTTTCAGAATCATGCCATTCCATGATGTCTTGAATGGACACTTGACGCTCAGACCAACGGCACTCAATCTCAACTTGAGGGTCTGCGTGTTTCCACTCTTTTGGCTCTTGCCAAGGCCAAGTATCAGCGAAGGAAAGCTGACGACCTTTTTTCATGTTCCAAATGGAAAAGTTGCAACCACAACCACCGACCTCTTCCCAAATGTCAGCCAAGTTTTCCCAAGTTACTTTCTTGCGGAAGTTCTCAACCTTAGATTCTTCGCACAGTGCATAAGCAGTAGTGCAACCAACTTCTCGACCCTTGTAATAAGTAGTATAATGAATGTAATAAAATTTCAGCATTGTTTCATTTCCTTTCCTTTTTTCTGTCTTAATTATAACATGGATTGAGATTTTTGTCAAGAGGTTTTTGATAAAAACCAAATGATGTAGTATTCGCCATTAGCATGGTCTTCGTTCGACCGACCATCAATCAGACCTGCCTTTTTCAGTTCATCCATCTCATTGATGAGAGCAAAGCGGTTGCAACGCAGGTACATTGCAATCTCACGCAGGCGGAGACCATTGGGACATTCACGCAGGACTTCAATAATCTTTTCTTTCATTTGAATCAATTCCTTCCCTTTTTTCTGTCTTAATTATATCATGCCTTTTGGGATTTGTCAATAGGCAAAATGCACAAAAGTTTTACTAAAAAAATAGTTGAAAGCACCAATAAAAACGAAATTCTGGTCGCTCGCGTATGTGAGCGACCAGCTAAAAAAAGAGAGTCTGTCAAGACTCTCAGTCAACATCTTCCACTTCTTCCCATAGTTCACCAAGTAAACTTTGGATTTTACAGATCAATTCTGTCGTGTTTGGGTTTTCACATTCTCGGTACAAACCATCAAGAATTTGCTCAAAACTTGTCCAAGTATCAGACTCGTTCTGCGACAGATAGATTTTTTCACACTTTACAATTCTCATTTTAACTCTCCTTTACATGGCCCAATGTGCTTCAATACGAAAGAAATAATAAGGATTTTGTTTTTTCAATTCTGTTTGGTATGCTTCTGCTTTGGCCTTTGAAGTAAAAATTTTCTCAATTGTCACACCATACGCACCCTCTGATAAAACCACATAAATCATCATATTATTTAATTCCTCCCTCACTTTGTATCTAAATTATATCATACACTTTTTATTTTGTCAACACTTTTTCTGAAAAACCATTCAAGAAAAAAAGGAAGTCAGTCGACTTCCTCAATTTCATTCACTCCTGCATAGTTATAAATTTCTACCCAATGGAATTCTTTTTCGCAATTTGGACAATGCCCTGCGATAAAGTTTGCAATGTATTCAGTTTCAAAATGGGTGTTATAACATTCGTCCTGTGTCAATTCTTCATCACAGTTGGGACAAATTGCAATGTTCATCATTTTTGTCATTTTTTTATTCACTCCTTAACTTTATGTCTTTATTATACATTATTTTATCAATTTTGTCAACACTTTTTCTGAAAAACCATTCAAGAAAAAAGGAAGTCATTTGACTTCCTCAAAATCTGCTATACCATCGAATTTCATTATGAACTCTTCCTTCCATTGATAGTCTGTTTCGCATTTAATACAATGCCCACAGCAAAGATTTACAAGATAATGGTCTCCTCCATAGCTGTCGTAAGTATCATCGTATTCGATAGTTCCGCCACACTTAGGACACTTCATTTTGGGATTCTCATTCATAGTTTATCACACTCCACTTCATCATAAGTGCAATCGGCAATACGGCAACGCATTTGTGGATAGAAATTCTCTTCCTCAGCAATGTCAATTGCTTCATCTTCATTGTCTGCATCAATTTCATAAGTATAATACTTAATGAAACAAACTCGATACTTACTCATTTTTTCTCTCTCCTTTCCTTTTGACAAGTATATAATACCATACACTGCGGAAAATGTCAAGTCAACCCTAATTTTTATCTTTCTGCCAAAGAATTGCCATCAGATAGCTCAGACCCATGCGGATTACAAATACTTCCCAATAGCTAAACAGCGGAGCATTGATGTGCAGTGCAATCGTATTCCATCCCCACATGAGGAACGCGGCACTGATAAACCAAGTCGCGATTTTTGCAACAACAATTACAATTTCATTAGTGCTCTTCTTATTCTCTTCCATGATTCTTAAATCCTTTCTTTTTTTGTATCTTAATTATAACATAAAATTGGTGATTTGTCAATCCTCAATATTTCTTTCTAAATAACTAAAAGAATTGAAATTAGGTTTTTTACATTCTCTGGTTGTCCAATCGTAAAAGTAAAAAATGTGTCGAATACCCTTTCGCTCTACTTTAATTTTTTCTTTTATCTCACTCACGCAGTATGCATAATTTTGGACAAAGACTTGTCTTGATTTTACCCAATCTAAAATTGTATTACGAGCATCTTGTTCATTGTTAAAAATTCTATAACCATTAGAAAAGATTGTCATTTGGATTACCTCTCTCTCTTTTGTACCTTTATTATAACATACGCTTGGCGGTATGTCAATAGATTTCAGGAAAAAAATTTATTTTTTTTATTTTCATTTTTCCTCTTGACAAATTGGTGGGGCTATGGTATAATATAAATTCCGGGCACAGCGTCTGTGCCCGGCCGAACAAAAAAATACCTACGATCAGCAATCGTAGGTATAGCAACCCTCGTAGGGGTCAAAGCCGCACTCATCGGCATCCCCATCCCAATCGGGCTCTTCGTCCGTTTCGGGGTTCTCGGGATCAAAGAAGGCGACCTCTTCGCCATTCTCGTCCCAAACGAGGGAGGCTTTCCTGTCAGTGTACTTGGCAAGGGTCTTGGCTGCCTCGAAGCAAGGGTAAGCACCTTCAGCATCCACGCAAGCGATGGGCTTTGCACCCAGGTAAATAGTGTAAGAATTCATAGCAGCTACCTCTCTTTCTTTTGTACCTTTATTATAGCACGGTGGAAGGGTTTTGTCAACACTTTTTTCAAGTTTTTTATTCTTCCGCAATTTCAATTTCTGTAATTTTAATTTCACCTTCGCGCTCTTCAATCGGGCAGTTCTTGCGAACAATTTCTTCGGTCATACCATACACAACACCGCAATCAATTGTGTAATTATAACCAACCGCGTGATAAGTGCCCCAATCAATTTTTTCCCAATTCAGTTTATAAGCTTTCATGTTATTATTCTCTCTTTCATGCTCTTCAATTGTCTTTATTATACTATACAATTCTTTTCTTGTCAATATATTTTCTAAAAAATTCCTAAAAATTTTATCCAATCAGCTCAATATAGAAAGTGCAGGTCCCAATATAAGTCCACCAGAAGAAAGAGCATACGAGTGCAATTCCACCCAATAAAATTGTCCACCAAGCAAAGGAAAAAGTACGAACATGATAGCGACCGCAACGAACCTTTATTTCCGAAAGCATTTCAATCAATTCACGCATTTTCTCTTACCTCATTTCTTAACTGTACCTATATTATATAATATCATTTGAAAAAAGTCAAGATATTTTTTTTCAAAATGAAAATTTTAATTCAAAAAAGTAAGATTGATTATTTATCAATCTCTTTTTCTAAATTTTTGATAATTTCTAATGCCCTGTTCCGGTAATGATCTGCTTGGCTGTAAACATCGTCTCCACCTGCGGACAAAAGGCTTGCTTTGTGCCCTTCGAACCAATACCCCACTAACTCATCTAAACCTAAAATCATTTCTTTCAATTCGTTTAACTCTTTCATTTTTGTCTCATCCCTTTCTTTTGTACTCTTATTATAACATAGGGACTGAGACTTGTCAACCCTTTTTAGGAAAAAAATAAATTATTTTTTTTTACTATTTTCCCCTTGATAAATTGCTGTGATTGTGGTATAATGGTAATTCGGCGCGCCTGGGCCGCGGGCGCGCCAATCAAAAAAAGGTGATTTACATCACCTTTCTATATTTTTCTTTGAAGTATCCGCTCTGTTCGTAGCGCTCATAGGAGCTTTCGCCAGAAAGGTATCCCTGTTCCCATACATAGGATTGAAGAATTTGGGTTTCCTCTCTCTGATGCTTGCAATCAAGTTCGGCACAGCAGGCAGCAGCAGTGTTTACAAATACTGTTAATTTGTAATTATTGGGATGCTTTTTCAACATCTCGATTGCGTACAATCCAGCTTTTGCCCATCCCCGAAAGCACTCTTCCTTAGTGAGATGTGTTGCAGTAGTAATCATTTTATTTTATTGCCTTTCGTTTCTTTGTACCTATATTATAACATGAAAAAGGGGTTTTGTCAACCCCCTTTTTTTAATTTTCTTTGAGAATGTTTACCTTTGTAGCCTCGAAGATCACTTCGAAATTACAACCACAACCGCAGATGTATTCTTTAATTTTCTTTGTGCCGTAGCTATCGCGGTCTTCCCACACCAGTTCCGGCTGAGCGGTCGAACCGCAGTTGGGACATTTAATTCTACTCATTCTTCATCACCCCTCTTCATCTTCTGGCGATTGTATGAACCCTTACCTTTCTTATTCTGGACAATAGAACCTCTCTTACGGAAATGGAGATACTGTTGAAGCTCTTCTCCTTCCTTCTTAAACATTCGATTATTAAGCTTATCTTTGTTTTTCATTTTTGTTTTTTCCTCTCTCTCTCATTTTTCTATAAGTATTATACCATAAATATCAATCATTGTCAATAAGTTTTTTTTGTTTTTTGTATATAAAAATATTAGCCATTGTTAATGGCTAATATAGAGCAGTTCAGGATGGCGTTCAATATTTTTTACAATTTTCTTATGCAGTTTAGGGGGAATTTGACCCTTACCCGCAAGCTTACAAATATAATAGCATTGATCAACAGTTACCATAAAAGCAGTAATCACAAAATCGTCATACAGGCTTTTTACAATGAGGATACCGCTGGAAGTTAAGCAGTATCTTTTATTCTCATTCACTACTGGAACCTCTAAAACAATCTTGGTAAAGCCCAGGGTGTCTTCCAGAATCTGAAGTCGGTCGGCTCGCTCATAGGTCATGTGATAGCTCAGTGTCATTGTAGGTCACGCTCCTTTGTTCTTTGTGACTCTATTATACCATATTGGGAATCAGCTGTCAACCCCCATATAGCAAGAAATGATAGAAATATTTCATAAAGGCCCTGTTAGAATTAAATTCGGCCCGGGGCGACCCACACCGGGCCGATGAAACACCTGGGTCCGTGGCGCCGCAATTATTAAACCTGGTGTAGGAATACCCCTCCAACCTATTTATAAACCAGATTTATAAATCTCTTGATCCCGTTCTTTGACATTTCCATTATAGCACAAAAAGGGGTTTGCTGTCAACCCCTTTTTTCGATTATCGCAAGAAAATTTTTTCCAAATTGTCCCACACGAAATAATAAGCATTTTCCAACCATCGGGGAGTCTTGTCCAGAGTCAGGGATTCATGGGCAATTGTGATCGTTACCACGCTTGCAAAAGCAATTACAAGGATTGTCAGTGCTACCAACATTTGATTTATTCCTCTCTTTCGTTACCTCTCTTAACTGTCTTTATTATATCACAGCCCCATTAGAAAGTCAACAATTTTTTCTAAAAAAATTTATTTTTTTTAGAAAAAAATAGGGCTCTTTACAGAGCCCACGCAGGAATGTATTCAAAGATATTTGCAATCCAACAGATGAATTCCTGCTGATTGTCCAATTCAACTTCGCCATTACAGAACCAGCTTTCAGTAACAACTTTGGCAACCTTGCCGGAAATTTCGATTGTTACCGATTGGCCATTGGAGATCGATCCATACGCCTTGCAGTAAGTGCGGTTATTCATGGGCTGGAAGCCAATCATAGTCAGAGCGTTGTCAATAGTGTTTTTCATAGCGGTTACCTCTCTCTCATTTGATGGTTTTATTATAACATAGAAGGGTTTGCTTGTCAACACTTTTTTCTAAAAAATTTTTCTTTTTTATTCCTACTTATGTAATAGTGTTTATAAATTCCTCCAGCAAGCAAAGAAAAAAGGCCTTCCGGCCTTTTTAGCAATCATAGGTGAAGCATCCTTCATAGGGGTCGAATCCGCAATCATCATCAATATCGGCGGGTTCATAGTCCTCTTCGAGCTCTTCCCACAGCTCGGTCATGTCTTCGGTGTAGAACTCTTCACAGGTGATGTCGGCGATGTAGCTATCAAACATTTTCGTATCCTCTCTTTCTCTTGGGGTGTTCCCCCTTCAACTGTCTTTATTATACCACAGGGATAACAGAAAGTCAACAGCTTTTTTGAAAAAAAATAAAAAATTTTACATTTTAGGATGTTAAAAAAATACAAAATTTTTTCGCTTTTCCTCTTGACAAACTGCTGGGGTCTGTGCTATAATTTTTCGGGGGCCAGCGATTGTGTCGGGGGTAAAAAATAAAAAGGCTTTAAGCCTTTTTATTCGAGAGTGCGTCTTTCATTGTTTCAATCATTGCGGAAAGCCCTTCGCACAGTTCCGAACAAATGTTTTTGTCACGAATGACAATATCAACATCAGCTTCAAGACAATACAGATGATTATCAATGTCTTCGATTATCTCTTGGCTTTCTTCGCCGAGCTGGTGTATTGCTTCAATGGCGATTTCTTTCTCAAGGCGTGTCTGCTCTTGAATCTTTGCATCTTCGAGGTCACTCAGCAGGGCGTAGGCGGTATAAAGGTGGGACAG
>JAEIGA010002858.1_pt1 | contig 27263 bp, 19 predicted proteins | sample 9270691 | NCBI WGS metagenome assembly JAEIGA01 (sample SAMN17057246, study PRJNA624740) | gut metagenome | biome: biome; isolation source: fecal sample | host: Bos grunniens | place: China: Xizang | collected 2019 | reverse complement strand
GCAACGCTTGTTGACGAGAGAGAGTGCGCCACGCGCAACAGGGAATAAGCCAGTAATTGATTTGAGAAAATCAATCTCTGAACCGCCTAATATTTCATCATTTTGTTTCATGTGTATAGTATATCATATCCCATACATAATATCAAGCGCAAAAATGATTTTTTATTTCTTTTATTTGATTAAATGGCATACGGAACGGCTGTTTTAAAACAATAGGAAGTCCACACTGCCAAACACCTTAGTCGGATGGGCGGCGTTAGTCCGCACATTCGACTAACCGATTACATTTTCCCATAAATTTTCCATTGACGGCTACACTGCTGTTATGATATCATGAACCGCGGAAGTAGTCATAGAAAGGATTTTGTCCTACCTATGGGATAGCATGGAATGAAAAAAGAAAAGAGCCGTCCCTCTATTTGGACGGGAGAGGAGAGAAATGAAAGAACGTATGTACGCTGATGGTATAGAATCTATTAGTGTTGTTGATGGCGTTGCTAGGCTTGAATTGTTTGTTTTCAAGTCGGGTGAGAAGAAGGAAGGTGTTCCTCCTGAGCACGTTCCTGTTGGCGAACTTGTCATGTCGATGAATGGGGTGGTGAGACTTTATGACGGGATAGGGCGTATGATAGAAGATATCAAGAAGCGTCAGTCTAGTACAAAGCCGTTGTCTGGTTCCGAGAATTTTCAGGCATCATGAGATGATGAATGAGTAATCTTTCGACACTTCGAGCGTGTCTTGACGAAATCAATCGCTTGTCGTCAAGATGGGTGTCGCTTGACATTCCGTTTGCGCGCGCTATGTCTTCGGCGGAATGCGCCGAAGACCGCGCGTGTGCGGTTTTGGAGGTGCTGGGTCTCTCGCCGGAGAAGCATGCCGAATGTGACGAGTCGGAATTGCGTTTGCACTCGGGGTCTCCGGTTCTGCTGTGTCTTCGGAACGGCAACTGGATTTTGTTTTCGTGCTTCAAGGATGATTCTGGTGGCGAGAAAGCCGTCGTCTTCGATCCGACTGGCGGACAGGTCGGCAAGGTGTTGCTTGTGCCGTCATCCGATTTCCTTGCACAATGGTGCGGCATGGCTGTGTTCATGCGTTCTTTTGGTGCAAGGGGATTCGCCGCTGACGGTAAGGGTACTGCATATCACTGCATGGCGGCAATCGCCGCGAATGCGGGGGTTAGTCTCAATTTCGATGAGCTGCGCTATCTGCATCCATTGCGGGGAGACGAGCCGTCGGAATATGAAATAGCAAGAATTGCCGCTGAGAACCGCTTTCGAGTGAAGCGTGTTCGTGTTAAACCTAGTGATATGGATCGCCTCGGGGCGGCGCTTCCGGCAATGTTTCGGAAAAAGGACGGGACCTACGCCGTCCTTTGCGGTTGCAGAATTGGCGCTGAAAGTCTGCGAACGTACCTTGTGTGGGATCCGGTAGAGCGAAAGACGACGGCAGGGAATGTAAGAGAATGTTCGCAAGAAGAATTTGACGAAGTGTTCTGCGGACAGCTTACGCTTTTGCGACGGCGCTACAGCATCGCATCTGAAGATCAACCATTTTCGCTTCGGTGGTTCTTCCCCGAATTCCTTCGCCAGAAGTCGTATTTCTTGCAGATCATTGCCGCAGTCCTCGCTTTGAGCGTTCTTGCCTTTGTAATTCCGCTTTTCTTCCAGATTGTGGTTGATAAGGTGTTGGTCAATGCCAGCTACACCACACTTAACGTCCTTGGCGTCGGAGTCGTCTGCGCATTGGCGTTCTCCGCCGCGCTGGAGTTCCTGAGGGACTATCTTGTGGTGTTCGCCACGAATAAGATTGATATACGCGTTGCATCTAGGGCGTTCGGCCATCTGCTCAAGTTGCCGATTTCCTTTTTCGAGAAGATACCGGCCGGAGTGCTGATAAAGCATATGCAGCAGCTGGATAAGATACGCTCGTTCCTTTCGGGAAGCCTCTTCTTCTCCGTTCTGGAACTTCTGATGCTGGTGGTTTTCCTTCCTCTGATGTGGGTATACAGCGCGAAGCTCACGTTGCTTGTTCTGCTGTACTCCGCCGTCATTGCGTCTATCATCTTTGTGCTGATCGGCCCATTCCAACGGCGGCTGAGGGCTTTGTATGATGCCGAGGGTAAGCGCCAGAGCATGCTTGTTGAATCCATACATGGAATGCGCACGGTCAAGTCCCTGGCGCTGGAGCCTGTCCGACACCGTGAATGGAACGACGTTTCGGCCTGGGCGATAACACGGTATTTTTCGGTCAGCAAAATATCCCTCACGGCACGTTCCATTAGCCGTTTCATAGAACAGGCGATGGCCGTAAACATAATCTGGGTCGGCGCGTTGGACGTGTTCGACCATCGGATGACCATTGGAGCGCTCATAGCGTTTCAGATGCTGTCGGGGCGCGTCTCAGGTCCCATCGTCAAGCTCATAGGCCTTCTGCATGAATATCAGCAGGCCGCCCTGTCGGTGAAAATGCTTGGGCAGGTGATGAACCACCCGGCAGAGGTCGTCGGTGGCGACATACGGCCACAGCTGGATGGGTCGATGGAGCTTGACCGCGTGACCTTTCGCTATGCGCCGGACGCGAAGCCGGCATTGGATTCAGTCACGGCCGTGCTTCCCGCAGGAAGTATCATGGGAATCGTGGGGAAAAGCGGTTCTGGCAAGACCACGCTCACAAAACTGCTTCAGGGGCTGTATCCGCTAAACGCCGGCACGATAAAGTTCAGCGGAATCGACTTGCGCGAAATCAGCAGATCTTATCTCCGCACAAGGATTGGCGTTGTGCTGCAGGAGAGTTTTTTCTTCAGCGGCACGATACGCGAGAACCTTCTTTCGGTCAAGCCAAACGCCACCGGCGACGAGCTTATCATGGCTGCTCGGTTGGCGGGAATCGAGGAATACATACAGTCTCTCCCGCGCGGCTTCGACACGGAGCTGGAGGAGAACGCGGCGAACATGTCCGGCGGTCAGAGACAACGTCTCGCCATTGCGCGGGCGCTTCTTCCAAATCCCCGGATGCTTATTCTCGACGAAGCCACCAGTGCGCTTGATCCAGAAAGCGAGGAGATTGTGCGTAGAAACCTGCGGGAGATCGCCAGGGGCCGGACGATGATCATAGTCTCTCACCGTCTTTCGATGGTGACAGGTGCGGACCGAATCCTCGTGTTGGATGAAGGGCGCCTAGTAGATTCGGGCACGCATCGCGAACTTGTCTCGCGCAAGGGGATCTATGCCGATTTTTGGGTCAAGCAGCGGGGAGGCGTGTCATGAAGAGGAATGCGATCGCGCCGCAGGTCTGCGACTTTCAAGAGGATGCCGTTGCGCTGGAGTATGCACGTCCACCGTGGCTAGTCGGGATTGTATATGCGTTCATTATCGTTGGCATCGCGCTGGTGACCGTGTGGGCGTTTGTGTTTGAGGTTGACCGCGTTGTATCCGCCGACGGCAAACTTATCACCGTGCGTCCAAATATCGTAATGAAGCCTTTGGAGCGCATTGTCGTAAGGAAAGTCTGTGTCCGTGTCGGCGAGATCGTCAAGAAAGACCAGGTGCTCATCAAGCTCGACCCCGAATTCAGCAAGGCGGACGAAGAGCGTCTGAGTTTCCAGAGCGACAGTTTCTCGGTACATGCAGACAGGCTCAGGTCCGAACTGCTGGGCAAGGACTTCAAGGCTCCGGCGGACGAGACAGATGACTACCGCCGGCAGAAGGTGATCTTCGACGAGCGTCGGCGCTTCTACAAGGAGAAGATCGTGTTTTACGACGAGAACATAGCCCGGCTGGAGACGATACTCGCGACGCGCCGCAAAAACCTCTCCAAGCAGACGGAGCGCCTTGAGGCGCTGATCAGGCTCGAGGGCCTCTATGAAAAGGCATATGACAAGCACGGTATAGCGCTGAAGGACCTGATTGAGCTTCAGATACAGCGCATGGAGTTTGAGGGAAGTCAGGACACGATGGAAGGGCAGATCGCTGAGAGCAAGCATGACCTGCTCTCAGCCCGGGCGGAGAAAAACACGTTCCTCAACCAGTGGCGCGAGGACATCGCGAAGGAGCTTGTCAACGTTGAACGCGAGCTTGACTCGGTTCAGCAGCAGCTCAACAAAGCGAGGCGGAACATGGCGCTTACGGAGCTAAAGGCTCCGTGCGATGCCATGGTGCACGAAATCGCAGCGTATCAGGAGGGGTCGGCGGTACGCGAGGCGGAGGCGGTGATAACGCTGGTTCCTCTTGGTGTGGACATCGAGGCCGTGGTTAATGTCGACCCCAAGGACATTGGATGGCTCAAGGTGGGCAACGAGGCGAAGGTGAAGCTGGGCGCATATCCGTTTCAGCGGTATGGGACGCTTAACGGAAAGCTGCGGACCATATCGGAGGATACGTTCTCCGAGCAACAGGGTGCGCTTGGCGGTAGCCGAAGCTTCTATCATGTTCAGCTTGCGCTTTCAGGTCGGCTGTTACCGCGAGCGGGGGAGTACCGCCTCGTGCCGGGGATGCAGGTGACGGCAGAGATCAAGGTCGGTCGCCGCCGAATCATTGAATATCTTACAGATCCTCTCATCAAGGCGCTTGATGAATCCTTCAAAGAGCCGTGAAAACGCAGTTGTACAACCAAGGGAAAGGAACAAAACATGGCCAAGGCTGATATCTATGAAAACGACGGTTCGTTGTCCTCCGCCACAACACTGACGGTCGGTTCCGTTCAGACGCACAGTATATCTCGCGGGGATGAAGATTGGGTTAAGTTTACAATATCATCGGCAGGAGATTATACTTTGCAGACATCTAGTACCGGCGATTTGTATATTGAACTCTACGATAGTTATGCAACGCGAATTGCCTATGATGATGATAATGGCGCCGGTTATAATGCGCGGATATCTCGGTATTTCAATCGGGGCACCTATTATGCAAAGATAAGGGGATATTCGTCAACCACTGAAGTCGATTCGTATAGAGTCGCATTGTATTCTGGACATGTTGACGAGTACGAAAATGATAATTCTTGTTTTGGGGCCACTACGTTGAGTGTGGGTGCGACACAACATTCGCATTCCATTCATGCTGGAGGAGATGAGGATTGGTACAAATTTACAGTAAATTCTGATGGATTCTACTCCATAAGAATCACTGGGGGCGATACTATTCTGCAACTTTATTCGTTTGAGGGGCAGGCATTTGGATACAATGACGATCGCGGCAACGGTGATTTTGGTTCGTCAGGGACGGTTCAGTTATATGCGGGGACGTCCTATTATGTTCGCGTGACTTCGTATGCTTCAAGAGAGATTCCGTCCTACAGTATATCGCTGAGCGCAGGTGTCATAGAAGATGCTTATGAGTCGAATGGCGAAGATTCGATTTACAATGCGGTGACCCTGTCGATTAATTCCGTGCAGACTCATACGATTCATTCAAGTAATGATACGGATTGGGTTAAGTTTGTCGTAAGCGAAGCCGGATATTATTATCTCTTAGTCGGTACATCAGAGCGGATTGCTGGACAGATGCAGTTTTCCTTGTACAATTCATCTGGATACGAAATTGATCTCTCGGAGCAAAGGTCCGATCTCTGCAAGACTTCAGGTGAAAATCCTTATCTCGGTGCTAGATTTGGAGCTGGCACGTATTATGTCAAACTTTCGGCAGCGAACCCCAATTATGCTGCTGGGGAGTATTCCGTATCAGTATCGATGGTTTCATCCCTTAACCAAATGCCTGATGATGAATATGAAGATGACGGAGATTGGCACCATGCGACGAGATTGTCCCTTGGAACTTCGCTAACTCATAGTCTTAACGTCTATTACGGGTTAAATTCAGATGGTGAAGCAACGGCGTTCAATGATGAAGATTGGTTTGTATTTACTCCCTCCTCGACGGGAATGTACAAGATTTCGGTATCCGGCACGCATAATCCTACGCGCATGTCCGTATTTGTCGCTGATGAAGGTGGGTTCCCTCTCCTACCGTGGGGTGGCAGTTCGCGCATAAATCCCTTCGCTGAAAATTATATGCAGGCAGGGCAAACGTATTACATACACATGACAGCCGATGGTTCGCGGATGAATGTTGACTCATATGGGATTACCATTGAGAAGACGTCTGCATATGTTGGCGAAAGAGATAATTATGAGCTTGACGACTCTCCGGAAAACGCATCTGTTATCCGTGTCGATCAAGCGCAAGCTCATTCGATTCATTCTGTTGCCGACAGTGATTGGATGAAGTTCACGCCGTCGGTTTCTGGCTGGTATACATTCTATACTGGTGCGAGGAATGGAAATGCCGGTGATGCGGATATGATGATAGGTCTCTATGATTCGAATGGGATGCTACTTATCTACGATGACGATAGTTTCTCTGCTTACAACGCGATGATGTCGTATAATCTTGTAGCCGGCCAGACATACTATCTAGTAGCGTTGTCAGCTCGTTCCAATGCGGTTGTACCGTATTATACGGTCTCTGTGATGCAAGGCATCATGGAAGATACATATGATATTTACATGGATGAGCGTAGTAAGACCGATGATACACGGGAGAATGCCATCAAGATATCCGTAGGAGAGACTCAATCGCACACGATTCATGACAGCGACGATGTCGATTGGGTCGGATTCTATGTTGAAAATTCTGGTGATTATGTGTTGCAGACGACGGGTAGTGGAGATACTCTTATATACATTTACGATGAGAACGGTTCTTACATAAGGCATGATGACGACAGCGGCATTGGACGAAACGCATCGATTCGGATGCGGCTTGAGGCTAACACTGTATACTATGCCCGTGTATCTGCGTATGGGCAGGAGTTGGTTCCGCATTATGGGTTATCCCTGACGGAATTGTCTACATGCGGCGGTGATGCTTATGAGTCTGATGACACGCGCGAGACGGCCCGTGGAATTGTTGCGGGTGAGACCCAGTCTCGGTCGATTAGTGCGCCTGGGGATGTTGATTGGGTTGTGTTGAGACCAATACAGTCCGGTGCATATCAGATCCAGACGACCGGAAACGGCGATATGAAACTTGATCTGTATAATGCATCTGGTGTTTTGCTCGCGAGCGATGACGATAGCGGTACAGGATTGAATGCTCGTATCGGCTACACTCTTTCGGCGAATACGGCGTATTATATCAGAGCTTATGCCTATGATGCCTTAGCGACGATTGATTCATATGCTCTCAATGTTTCACTTCTTCAGACAAGTAACCTCGGAGACGAGTTCGAGGCCGATAATACACCGGCGCTTGCGAAGCCTATTTTTCTGGGGCAAACGCAGACGCATTCCATTCATGCATCTGATGATGCGGATTGGGTGACGTTTACGCCGACCGTTAATGCTGAGTATACAATCCAGACGATAGGTAGCGGCCTCAATTGTGACACGTTACTCCATATCTATGACAGTCTCGCCCATGCGCAAGACGGTACCGTTCTTCAGTGGGATGACGATAGCGGTACGGATCGGAATGCGTTGATTACAAGGATTCTTAATGCAGGAACCACATACTATATAAGGGCGACGGCGTACAGTACATATACCATCCCGTCGTACGGGCTGAGGATATCTCAGGTTAACGGCCAGGGGGCGGAATCGTCAATCAACGGTGATGTGTACGAGAGTGACAATCTTTCTGGAAATTGCAAGCCAATAGCGGTCGGGCGTGAATACACGCATTCGATACACACAAGGAGCGATACCGACTGGATTCGCTTCTTCACGCACCAGACAGGCTCATATACAATTCAGACGACCGGTGAAGCGAATATGTCGATGATTGTTTACAAACGTATACCTGGCGGTCGCCTTGTTCCGTATGCGGCGGACGGTAATTTGGATTATTATGGGTCCGGAGAAGAGATTTCATACGGCGGAGCCGCGATGAATCCGCTTTTGCGCGTTGATCTTGAGACAGATAACTGGTATTATGTGCGCATCACTACGGAGAATAGGTCAACGTTAACAACAAACTATGGTGTTAGGGTTGACATAGACTCTTCTTCTGTCAGGGGTGATGCTTACGAGAATAGCGGAGGAAAGGCCAATGACAATGCGCCGTCAAGGGCGACATGGGTTACATTGGGATCCACGCAGGTGCACAGCATTCACGCTCCCGGTGATCAGGATTGGTATGTTTACAAGGCCTCGGGATCTTCACAGATTGTCTTTTCGGCTGAAAATGACGAGAGCGTGGAGATGCGGTTATTTCTATACAGGAAGCAGGCCGACGGATCGTTATCGTTCATTACGCAGTCTATTGTCGGTTCGTATGGTTATACGTCGGTTCAGTTGAATTCTGATTCAAACGCTATATATTACCTGCGGGCACAAGCGTTGTCTCCGACTAAGACAGTCTCTGGCTATAGACTTGGAGCTGTTTATGTCAGAGATTCCTATGAGGATGATGACACGTCTGCGCATGCGACGCAGTTGTTGGTTGGACATGGGCAAACGCACAATATTCACTCGCAGACAGATGTCGACTGGTTTAAGTTCGAGGTCTCGTCTGCAGGGACGTATGAGTTTGAGACCTCGGGCGGCGGCGATACGTATGGAATCTTATATCAGAGTATGAGTAGTGGGAATACTCCTTTGATACAGGCAGGAAGCGGTGGTGAAGGCGGAAACTTCAGAATTACACGTTATTTGTCGGTCGGAACCTATTATTTGCGTGTTTCTGGTGAAAGATCTAAGTTGGTCGAAAACTATGAGATAAACGCCCGTCGTCCAATAATACAATACGATGAGCCGAATGATTCGAGGAATTCAGCAACCGCGCTGACGGTGAATGCTTCAAAGACAGGGAGTTTCCATTCGGCGACAGATATTGATTATTATCGGATATCAAATGCTGTAAGTGGAACGTATCATATTGCCGCGGACACCTCGTCGGTTAGGCTCACTGTCTACTCAGGGAACTCCTCTAATGCGATTGCTTCCGGGTCGGGGTCTGTTGATGTGCATATTTCTGGGGCTGGGACGTTGTATGTGAAGGCTGAAGATGCTAATGCGTCTCTTGTGGATTCGTATGCCGTACGGGCTACCTACAGTGCCCCTGTTCCAACGAACTCGGCAGAGAATTATGTGGTTCTCTTTGCCGGAGGGGCGGGATTAAGTTCTAACCGACCGCGATACTACTACAATTTCAGAAGCGTATACGAGGCGTTGGTCGAAAACTATGATATACCAAGAAATCATATCTACGTGCTTTATGCCGATGGGACCAGTTCAAACGCCGACTATATGCTTAACGGGGCATCGTATAATTCCAATATGTCGTATGCAAACGGTTCTCATGTCTACTCGGCTTCCAAATCAAATTTCACATCGGTCATGAGATCGCTGGCAGAGGTTGCCGATTCAAATGATCATTTGCTTGTCTATGTTTATGATCATGGGTCAGGAGAGGAAGACGATAGAAATCGCAGGGGCGAGGAGCGGATTTGCACATGGGATTTTTATTCGGATGGCGGGATATCAGGATCTGAATATAATAATTTGATGCGATCGGTTGGTGCTGGCTATCAGACGCATCTTTTCGCTCAGTGTTTTGCTGGCGGTATATTGGATGCTCTTGATATGTCATCGGGGTCAAAGCGTGTCTATGGCGCGGCTTCCGATACGCACTATTCGCCTGCAATATCGCGGGTTAATACCTCGACAGGAGTTGGAAATGGCGGATTTGCCTATGAGGTTTTACAGGCTTTTTCGGATGGCGTCAATAATACCGGTAATTTGGCGCAATATGTCATTACTAATAATTATTCTCGGCAGCAAGGTTTCGATGCCCCGTATGAACGGGGGAACACGAACTTCCAAATTTTTGCGCAGGCATGATGTACGAGGAAAGGATCTTTTAAAATGGATGATAGACTTGAGTTAATCGTTAACTCGTCCTTTTTCGACGAAAAATGGTATTTGGATCGTTGCGGTAATCTTGGTAGTTGCAAGACCGCCGCTGAGCACTATTTGTTTGTTGGATGGAAAAAAGGTCTTCCACCGGGGCCAAAATTCGACGGGCAGAAGTATCTGCACGTGAATAATGATGTAGCCAAAGCGAAGGTATGTCCATTGGTGCATTTCGAAAAATACGGTAAGAAAGAAGGACGAAAAGGCTTCTTGAGGGATTCTTCTTCTTTGCCGATTCCACCTATAGTGCAGAGATGCAACAACGTGTCAAAACAAGGTGCCGCAACAAATTCTTCCGTGGGGAAGGGCGAATCTTCCGGAGAAGAAGGTTTTTCGGCGCAGGGATATCTGGCTTTGTATCCTGATATTGTCAAGGCGAAAATAAATCCTTATGAACATTATCAGCGTCATGGGAAGGCAGAGGGAAGGTCGAATGGGCTTTACGCACCATTGAAATATGGCGGAGGACCGTTGTCTTCTGTTTTTGAAGAAGGTCTTGCTTACGATAAATCCAAAAAATCTTGCATACTTGTCTCCCATGAGAGTTCCCGCACAGGTTCTCCGATCAATACATGGAGTATGTGTCGTTGCCTTGCCAGAAAATATAACGTGTTGGTGATATCATTGACATCTGGGCCGCTTGATGATCTTTTTCGATTAGATTCGTGGAAGTATGTCGTATTTGATTCGATGGTTCGATTTAATGCGGATTATCTTGATTTCGTATTGTCCGAGGTTCTTTCTTCGGAGCCATTTGAATTCGCAATTGTCAATTCGGTTGTCAGTTCTGTTATTCTTCGGGTGTTGACGCCAAAGAGAATTCCTACTATCGCCTGTATTCATGATGCGGCACCTTATTGCTCATTGCATGCGTTGAAGGATATGTGCCTTTATTCGTCTGTTACGGTTTTTTCTTCGAATTTTCTTCGTGATGGTGCTGCTAAGAAATTAGGGGTTGAGACACTTGATTTGCCGGTGATAAACCAAGGGCAGAGTTATGTCCCAGTGATGAATAATGACCAGATGTCGGAGCGTGAATTTTTCTACTACAACCGTTTGAAATCGCAGAAGACTTCTAACGGTGAGTTTTTTGTGTTAGGTGTTGGGACGGTGGAATATAGAAAAGGATTCGACCTTTTTATTCGTACGGCTGCAGAAATTAAGCGAAAGAGTCCATCGCGGAAGTTTAAGTTTATTTGGGTCGGTGGAGGCTACAATCCCAGTTCTGATGGCTATTCCAAAATGTGCGAAGCTCAAATTCATGCATTGGGATTGGATGACGAGTTTGTCTATACAGGTTCAGTGAAGTTTATTAATAAGTTTTTCGCTCTTGCAGATCTTTTTCTGTTAACAAGCATCCTTGATCCGCTCCCTGGTGTTGTTATCGAGGCAATTTCCTTTGGTGTTCCAGTATTGTGTTTTGACAAGTCAAGTGGTTTTCCTGAGATGTTTTCGGCTGATGGGATTGCGGAGAAATGTGTCGCACCGCATTTGGATGTGTCGGCAATGTCGGATATGGCTGTAAATCTGGTCTTAGATGATGCGCAGCGAGGTGCCTTGTTGAAGAGTCAGAGAGAATTCCATCATCGTCATTTCAATATGCAGGAATATGTCGATAGGTTGAGTGCTCTTGTGCCGGATGTGCAACATCAGATGGATGAGATGAAGCGAACCATTGGATGTGCCGAAAAAGGAAGGTGGATCCTTGGCTTCCGCGCTTCGCGAGCTCGTTCACTTGGAATTCCTGATAGCAGTATAACAATTCGTTCTGCAATGCGATATAATGAGTTGTGCCCCGTTGTTTTTGGCCTCAAAGAGTCCGTCCCAGATGCAGATTTGCTATCTGTCGATGATCAATGCTGTGCGGTGGGTGGAAATACAGGGAATTTAGCTTTTCACTATGCTATCAACAGGGCTGTGGAGATTTTTCCGAAGGTTTTCGATTGGAATTGTCGTGAGCCTATGCCGGAAGGAAGCGTCGGAATTATACCATGTGCAAATCAGCTTGGTCCGCACTGCGATATGACTACAGATGCGGTCGAATGGGTGAATAGCCGATCGTTCCCCTTTGTGGCAATAGGATTAGGTGCGCAATCAATGTTGAAAATTGGAGCCGGAGCTTTGGATTATGAATTACCTTATATTCATCCAAGAACCGAGGAATGGGTGCGAAGCATTGCCGAGCATTCGGTAACAGGCGCACCGAATATTTCTGTTCGGGGTGAGTTTACGATGAGAGTCATGGAAAGACTAGGGTTGAAAGGTCGTGCGGTCGCATTAGGATGTCCGTCGCTTTTCATGAATCCTGCAGAAGATTTAGGAAGCCGCATAGCATCAAACTATAAAGGAATAAAGCGTGTTGCCATGGCGGCCGGACAGACTGGTTGGAGGCTGTTAGAGGGATTGGAGAATAGCCTTGCAAAGATCATTACGGAGTGTGATGGTGCCTTGGTGGTGCAGGCCGCCCGTGTGGAGATGAAGGCGGTGTCCGGGGAATTCTCGGATCTTTCTACTAATGAGCGTAAGATCCTAAATTCACATTTCAGAGCCGACCTTTGCGAACAGGACTTTGCAAAGTGGTTCAAGGCCTACGGGCGAATATTCTTTGATATTTCGAAATGGATGGAGTTTTATCGTCAGTTCGATTTCGTGGTGGGGCCTAGAATCCACGGAGTGATGATTGCGCTTCAGGCGGGGGTTCCGGCAATGTGTATTGCAATAGATTCTCGGACAACGGAACTTTGTGAAATTATGAAGGTGCCGTATGTGTCTTTCAATTCTGTCAAAGATGGTGTCACGCTTGATGATTTGAATCGGTTATTCAAGTTTGACCCTGTGGAGTTTGATAAAAATAGGCGTATGTTGGCGTCTGGCTTCGTCCGCTTTTTAAAGAACAACAAAATAACCCCTGCAGTTGATCTGATCAATATAGCAGGTACATGATTATTATTTGAGAGGTTGGGATGCAAAAAAAGAAAAGAATAACGAATCCATCTGCGGGTTCGGCGGGTGTGTCCGAGGGGTCCGATGTCTGCGGTATTTTGTATAAGATTGAAGAAATGGAGCGAAGGATATTACAAGAAATCGCTAAATCTCAGAAAAACTCAGGAGATCTCGGAATTGTTTTGCTTGTTCGCATGTTGAGCAGGACATTAATTCCGGTAAGAGCTTTCAGTTGGGTGATTTGTGCGTTATTACACCCCATTTCATCATTGAGGATTATTCGTGATTGGATGTATATCAAGAAGAGTAGACTTTTTGATGATGTATTTTACGCATCAGAGTATCCTGATGTGATGATGACGGCGGTGAATCCATTGTTCCATTATTGTATGAGAGGGTGGCGGGAAATGCGAAATCCCCGTCCGGATTTTGTCACAGCTGCTTATTTGGAGCGAAATCCCGATATCAAGCTTAGCGGAATGAATCCGTTTTACCATTACGTTAGATGCCGAGGCGTGGAGCCTCATCGCGAAGGTACGGCCAAGCCGTTGAAAGATACTTTGCCGGGAGAAGCGCAGCAGGTATATACAGTAAAGCCTATTGCGTTGGAAATCAAGAAGGTTCCTGCACCGTTAACCGGAAAAACACTTGTTCGTGATTATCTGCTTTCCATTGCAGCGACAGTTAGAGACGGGTTGTATGAAGAAAAAGCATAATTTTTTTCCTAACGTTAGAGAACGTGTTCTCTTTGTGACACAAACCGGTAGGGTTGAAACGCCTTACCTCGATCCTTCGGTCAGATATAGGTGTTACAATCATGCGGAAGTACTTGAAGACGAGGGGTTGGGTGCTGATGTTATCGCACAACAGAAACTGACGGTTCGGTTGACGGAGAATTACGATGCGTTTGTATTCCATCGACCCTATGGTGGCGATCCAAATTTGGTTACGTGCCTTGATGCCATTCGTAAGCGTGGTTGCCGAGTTATAGCGGACTATGATGATCTTATTTTTGCACCGGAGTACGCGCTTCAGAGTTCCATCTTTTTGAATGGTATTAGGAACGAGACTCAAACGAAGGGGATCTTCAGCAATAATTATTTAGGCTTCATGCAATTTGATTCGTTTACGGTATCTACGGGGCCTCTTCGTGATCAAATATTGAAACTTAAACCTGATGCCGAAGTGACAGTTGTTCGAAACGGGCTTTCACGCCGGTTTGTGGACTCCTTTGATCTTCCGTCGCGAGCGGAAAGGTCAAAATCAGTTGTAGGAGATAGCCTAAAAGTTATATCGTATCTGTCTGGGACGGCTTCGCACAATTGTGACTTCGCTTCCATAGCTGATGTTCTGAGGGAATTTTTGAACTCACACCCTGAATTTAGGCTTGTAATAGCGGGTCCATTGGAACTCCCTGACGCATTTCCGCGACGGTCGTTGATTCGGATGCCACATAGGGAGTACAGAGATTTCTTTGCTTCTGTAGGGACTGCGTGTTTTAATATTGCTCCATTAAAGTCAAATAACGTGTTTAATGATTGCAAATCCGGGCTGAAGTTTTTTGAAAGTGGAATCTGGGGTGTTCCGTCAGTGGTGAGCCCGTTGGAGGATTTTAAGCGGTTTGAAGATTCGTCAGGCATCAAGATATCAAGCGACGCAGAAAAATGGTTGGAAGCAATGAATCTGTTTGCTGATGACGAATTTCGCTTGGCGGCATCAAAGGAGCTTCCCTTATATTGTTATGAAAAATGTATGGCTAAGGAACCTGGATTGCTTTTGAAATCTGTATTAGAAGGTTAATGTGTCATGAAAACGCTTTTTATGTTTGATGCCCATATTATACGGCAAGATCCTTGGTCTTGCCGTGGACCGGTTTCAGAATTGATTCAAACCCTTTATAAATATGGTGCGGATTCAACGCTATGGGATGGTATTAATCCAAATATATTATTGACGAAGTTCAACACAAATATACCTCTGAAGAATACTGTACGTTTACCTATCGCGGTGGAGCGCACGCTAAGAATGTTTTCTACGGAGTGGGATGATAATGCCATATCAGTGTGGTGTGATCTCATGCAGGGCAAGGGGATCGTCGCCGAGATATATCGTGATATTTTGCAGTATCTTGCCTCTGATTATGGTATAGAATGCTTTGCTTATTGGGGTAGCAATAGAACAATTCGTGATTTTTGTCGTTCCGTGGGGCTAAAAAGCGTTGCTATGGAACTTGGTCCGACTCGTTTGCCATTCCGCGAAACTCGCTATTGTGATTTCTTGGGTGTGAATGGCGATTCGCATACGAGAATGATTGATTGGACGAAATTCGAGCCGTTGGAATTTTCGAGATGGCGACAGTCCGGTGGAGTAAGATACCTTGATGGAGCCAGGGACGATGCGGGGTATCGCCCGTTGACTTCTCGCCACGCAGATAAATTATGCAGAACCACCCGACCTTTGGCTTTGATAGCCATGCAGTTGGATGACGATTCAAATTGCTTGATACATTCCGAATATGGTGGGATGTTGGAAATGATTAAATCCGTCGTACCGAAACTCGTTGCCGCAGGGTGGTATGTCTTCGTCAAACCACATCCTGGAGCTGCTCCAGAGCGGAATTCTGGTGGCGCTAGGAGGCGAAATGTCGAAGGACATGAGAATTCGAGGAGGTTTGTTGCGGATAACTTCTCGGAGAATGAGGTCGTATGGTTGGATGATGTTCCTGCATCGGAGTATGTGAGTTTGCTTTCGAAAATTGACGCGTTGATTTCTGTTAATAGTTCAATGGGATTTGAGGCGATGCTTGCAGGGAAAGTTGCCGTGACGCTTGGTAGGGCACCTTATAATGTGGGGGGAGGGCTTCCGACATTGGATCAATTGGTTTCCGGAGAGTTTGATATGAAGCGCTATGAAGATTATTCTTCTCGCGTTTGCAGGTTGTTGGTAGACTATTATTTGCAGCCAAGTGCGCTTCTTTCGTCTCCTACTGTTTTGTCAAGATCGATTTTGCGTAATTCTGTTCTGGTAGAAGCGCTTGACAATGGTGGTTCGGCAGCGTTGACCGATGCTGTAAAGGCAAATCCAGTAGGACTAGTTTCTTGATGGTTGATTTTAGGGAAAACATACGGCATATCGCGGGTTCAATCGATAGATTGAATGATTTTCTTTATTTTTGCAAATCGAAAATTTTGGGATGTTACCTCTGTATTCATGAAAACGGCTTTTCGTATACATGGTTCCATGGATGGAGAAAAATAGGACGTTGGTTAATACGTTATTCCAATGCTCGTTTGCCGTATAGAGAAGTTCGCCGCAAGCAGATATCCAGTAGCGCGTTTCAGCCAACGAAGTACGAAAGGCCGTGTTTGTCTGATCGGACGCAGTCTCTCGCCTTGTTTGCTATATATGCACCAAGCGGTCATGTGCCTCGCTCTACATGGAGGTACATAGAGGGGCTAAATAAGATATGTGACAATGTGATAGTTTGTTCTGATTGTGTGATACGGCATGAAGATGTTGAAAAAATGAAGGAATTCGCATCGTGCGCCGAGTTTTTAAGGCATGGGGAATATGATTTCGGCTCGTATAAACGAGCATACCTGATGGCTAAAAAGAACGGATATTTAAAGGGGATAAAATGGTTGATAATGGCGAATGATTCTTGCATCGGTCCGTTGTTCCCATTGTCGAAAATGATGTCCATGATGGAAGGCGTGAAATGTGACTTTTGGGGCCAGACATCATATTCCTTTCATGGTAGGTTGCACTTGCAGTCGTATTTCATGGTGTTTTTGCCTCAAATTGTCGAAAGCGGCGTTTTGGAGGATTTCTGGGGTAAAATCGGGTCGTTCAAATCGAGGGCGGAGGTTATTTCTTCGTGCGAAATCGCGCTTTCTGAATATTTGACAGATAAGGGATTCTCGTGGAAGTCTTATGTGCCGTACAGGGCAGTGTTGAAAAACCCAACGTGCAGTCCGGTGACCTTGATTAAAAAGTACAATACGCCCTTTGTGAAGATAAAAGCGATGCTTGGCGAGTCTTTTGAGCCGTTGAACGAGGTTCATGAAATTGTCAAGAATGTAAGTCCCATCTTATATGAGGCGTACCTTGATATAGCGGACGAATGGACGTCTGTCGCGGTTGAGGAAAAACCGTATTTGCAGTGAAAGTGAGAAGAATATGAGAATAAGAGAATTAGAGGTTGAAGGGCTGAAGATTATTGAACCGCAGGTGTTTGGTGATGAACGTGGATGGTTTGTCGAGCAGTATAATGCCGAACGCTATAAAGCTGCCGGTATTATGGCGGACTTTGTGCAGGATAACGAAAGTTTTTCCTCGAAGGGCGTCGTGCGCGGACTTCATTGGCAGGCGGGTGAACATTGCCAAGCGAAGCTGGTTCGTGTGATCAGAGGTGCCGTGTGGGATGTTGCCGTCGATATCCGAAAGGGTTCGCCCACTTTTGGGAAGTACGTATCAGTCGTTCTGACCGGCGAGAACAAGAAGCAGTTCTTCATCCCGCGAGGCTTTGCCCACGGGTTCGTTGTGCTGGAGGACTCGACGCTCTTTTCGTACAAGTGCGACAATCTCTATTGCAAGGAGAGCGAGCGTGGCCTTATGTTTAACGACCCGGCGCTTGGCATTGAGTGGCCGGAGATTGATGTCGCGATCAAGCTTTCGGAAAAAGACCGGAAACATCCATCGCTCGCCGACATCGAAGCCTGGGAGGATAAATGATGGCAAGAAAAGGCATAATCTTGGCAGGCGGCGCCGGTACGCGCCTCCACCCGTTGACGCGTGTTGTATCGAAGCAGCTGTTGCCGGTCTACGACAAGCCGATGATCTTCTATCCGCTCTCGACGCTGATGCTGGCGGACATCCGCGAAATTCTGATTATTTCGACACCACAGGATCTGCCGAATTTCCAACGGCTTCTCGGCGACGGTTCTGATCTAGGTATGAAATTTTCCTATAAGGTGCAGAATGTGCCGAACGGTCTTGCGCAGGCGTTCGTTCTTGGACGGGAGTTTCTCGGAGCGGACGATGTCTGCCTTGTTCTCGGAGATAATATTTTCTACGGAGCCAATCTCCCTGCGCTTCTTAAAATCGCATCTGACCGCCGAGAACCGACTGTATTCGGGTGTCGCGTGAGTGATCCGGAGCGTTATGGTGTCGTCTCGTTTAATGATGAGGGGAAAGCTGTTTCTCTTGTGGAGAAACCGACTTGTCCGAAGTCTAATTACGCTGTTGTCGGTCTTTATTTTTATCCTAACGATGTGGTGGAGAAAGCCGCCGAGCTGAAGCCGTCAGCGCGCGGCGAATACGAAATAACCGACATTAACCGTCTTTATCTTGAAGAAGGGCGTCTCTGTGTGGAGACGATGGGGCGCGGCTACACTTGGCTGGATACGGGAACACACCAGTCATTGGCCGATGCGACGAATTTCGTACGTGCGATCATTGATCGGCAGGGACTGCAGATTTCGTGTGTCGAAGAGATTGCTTGGGCGAATGGTTGGATTGACAACGAACAGCTCCGCTGTCTTGCTGAGAGATACGGTAAAAGTTCGTACGGCAAGTACCTCGCCAATCTTGTGGAGAAAATCTGATGAAGGTTTTTCTGACAGGAGGGCGCGGAATGCTTGGCCGCACGATTTGTGAGGTGTTTTCTGACGTAGAGATTATCGTGACCGATCTTCCTGAGGCGGATATTACGGACGAGAATGGGATTGATGAAATTATTGCCCGTCATCGTCCGGATGTCGTCATTCATTGTGCGGCGATGACGGCTGTTGATAGATGTGAACAGGAGATCGATCTTGCATACCGTCTGAATGTCTGCGGGTCTGCGAACGTGGCGGCGGCTTGCAACCGTCACGGCATCAGACTGATTGCGATCTCTACGGATTATGTTTTTGACGGTGAGAGTGATTTGCCGTATACGGAGTTTGATTTGCCGACTGGCGGTCGTACGGTTTATGGCAGGACCAAATACGCCGGTGAGGAAGCTGTGCGAACACATTGTCCTGACCATGTGATTTGCCGTGTCTCATGGCTCTATGGGAAGGGCGGCCCAAGTTTTGTGCATGCCATGCTGAATCTTGCAGATGGTACACGCCCTGTTCTTAAGGTCGTTGCCGATCAGTGTGGAAATCCGACCAGTGCATATGCAGTCGCTCGGGAACTTCGCGAAATCTTGAGGCGGCCAAATCTTCGCGGTACATTTCATTTGACATGCGAGGGCTTTGTCTCATGGGCTGGTTTTGCGGAGGAGATATTTCGGTTGGCCGGGCGTAAGCAGGTGGTTTTGCCGTGTACAACGGAAGAGTTCCCGCGTCCTGCTCCACGGCCGAAGAATTCAAGACTGGACAAAATGGGTTTGCGTGCGGCAGGTCTCCCTATGATGCCGGATTGGAGGGATGCTTTGGCTGAGTTTATCGCGAAGGAATTTTGATTGGGGATTGCGGCCTTGGATTATGGGACAAACATATTGCCGCTTTGCCCTCAAGTTGATGTCCTTTTGGCAACGTATCGCCCGGATGCGGCAATGTTGAAGGAACAGATTGATTCGATTTTGGCGCAGAGAGCGGTTACCGTCAATCTTATACGGCGGGAAGATATTGATGGTAGCGGTGTGCGGGAAAATTTTAGTGCAATGCTGACGGAATCGCATGGTGATTATGTCGCATTTTCAGATCAGGATGATGTCTGGGATAAAGATAAGTTGGTAAAGTGTTTTGACAAAATGTATGAACTGGAAAAGATATATGGCAAGAATATTCCTCTCCTTGTGTTTTGTAACGGTTACGTGACAGATGTAAAACTGAATTGTAAGTCAGGTACAGTGTTGTCAAGGCAGAATATTGAGGTCAAAAAGGGCTTGAAGTTTAATCGGCTTTTGATGCAGAATTTTGTGGCTGGTAATTCGATGTTATTTAATGCTGCGTTGCGCGAGAAGGCTGGGCGCGTTCCCAGAAAAGCATTATTGCACGATTCATGGATCGTTCTTGTTGCTTCAGCATTCGGCCAAATTGGCTTTGTGGATGAACCTCTTTATTTATATCGGCAGCACGATAAGAATGTTATCGGGGCGACGACTTATGGCGTACATCATTTTTGGAAACGACTGCTTGACGGAAGTGCATCCTGGCGCATGCGTCTTGTGTCAAATATTGAAGAAGCTTCTGCCTTTGTCGAGAGGTTCGGAAATGAGGCGCCAGAATGCGCAGTGGCGCTTTCGACTTTATTGACATGCGGATGGCTTCAGCGGCGTTTGAGAATTTTTCGTCATAGACTTTTTAAGCATGGATTAATCCGCAATCTGGCTCTGATTATGTTTGCATGAGGTATAATAGAGTTGCTTTGATGAAAATTGCCTATCTAATTGATCGTGATTCCGTTGGCGGGGGAATGGAGTATGTTCGCCGGCAGATGGCGGCGTATCCGAATGATGAAACACGGGTGTTCTTCTCGGATAGCGGTGAATGTGCGGCGGCGAAGATGAATACCTGGGGGGCGGAGGTGATACACGTCAACCATTTGAAGGCGCTTCTGCAACTTTTTCGTAACCCATTTGTGAGACCGCATGGCCGAGTTATTTTCACCGTTCACGGTATTCACTTGCGGAAGTATGATTTTCTCCCGAAATCTTTTTCAAACCGCGCGAAGCGGCTTGTCCGATTGTCGCTCGAAAGATGGCTCTATCGCAAATGCGACACATTGATCGCTCTGACAGAAACGGACAAAGGAGATATAAAAAGGCTTTACGGATCGAATCTGCCCGTTGCAGTCGAGGCGAATTCTATTGATGTGTCAGGCTTGAAGGCTTCCGTCGGTCTTAAGTATCGCGAAAACGAATTCTCCTATGTCTGTATTGCGAGGTTCGATTTTCAGAAGGGGCAGGATATTCTTGTTAAGGCGATCGATCTTGCGCAACAGGAATTGCGTGCGATAGGGAAAAGAACACTTCTGATCGGTGGCGGAACGACCCTTGAGGAAATGAAAAGATTTGTCATTGAAAAGGGAATTTCCGATCTTGTCGAGTTTGCCGGCGAAATCCCCGATGCCGGTGTTTATATGACATGCGGGCAAACGCTTATTGCGCCGAGCCGTTGGGAAGGAATGCCGTATCTTCTGCTTGAGGCGGTTGCTCGCGGAAGAAGCATTATTGCTTCTGACTGCCCTGGTAACCGAGATGTCCTCAGGGATTGTAGCAATGCTAAAATGTTTCCTGTCGAAGATTCGGATAGGCTTGCTGAACTTATGGTGGAGAATGTGGCATGAAAACGGCGTTGTTGCATTACTGGCTAACTAATATGCGCGGAGGCGAGAAGGTGCTTGCTGCGCTAGGTGAGATATTGCCCGAGGCGGATATTTTCACGCATGCATTTGGGAAGGAGATGAGGGAGAAGGTACGAGGGTTGAGTTGGAAGGGGCATAGGGTAACAGAAAGTTTTATCGCCCGTCTGCCTCTTGGCCGAAGGCATCCGCAGGCGTATTTGCCGCTAATGCCGGCGGCGACGCGATCCCTTAATCTTGACGGCTACGATCTCATCGTCTCCAGCGAATCGGGGCCCATAAAAGGAATACGCAAACCCGCTGGAGCGCGCCATATCTGTTATTGTCATACGCCGATGCGGTATGTGTGGGATATGTACGATGACTATTATCGCGCGTCGGGAGTCGGCGGGAAAATTGCGATGAAGCTTTTTACGCCCTACATGCGATGCGAAGATTTGAAAAGCGCCGAATCGGTCGACACGTTTGTCGCCAATTCCGCTTTCGTAGCCGATCGTATTAAGCGTATTTACAATCGCGATTCAGTCGTTGTTCACCCTCCCGTTGATATCGAGTTCTTTAACGAGTCGGGCGCCTTGCCGCAGTCATTTCCTTTTGAGCCTAAGTCGTATTATCTTTACGCAGGCGAGCTTCGCGATTATAAGCGTCCAGATCTCGCCGTCGAAGCCTGTCTTAAGATGAACCGTAAGCTTGTTGTAGTCGGAAACGGGAAGATGCGCGAAAGACTTTTGCGAAGAGTTGAAGCCCGCAATAATGTCATTTTTCTCGGTCGCGTATCGGACGATGAGTTGCGCGGTGTATATTCGAATGCGAAGGCTCTTCTTTTCCCAGGGATAGAAGACTTCGGGATTGTTCCCGTTGAAGTACAAGCTGCCGGTGTGCCGGTTGTCGCATTCGGTAAGGGTGGAGCGTTGGAAACTGTTGTTGATGGTCAGACAGGAACTTTTTTCATGGAGGCGACATCTGCTTCTCTGTGTGAGGCCATAGAGCATTTTGAAAAAATGCAATGGGATGAGGTGAGTTGCCGCATTAATGCGAAACGTTTTTCCAAGGAGAATTTTTTAATGCGAATGCAGGCCGTACTAAATATTACCAATACAAAATAGGTGAAACAAGAAAAATCGGCCGCCTCTTTGGGATATGCGAATGGAGCATAACAAAGGGGCTGAATGCATATTTGCTATCTGACGCGTTTTACATAAATTTTACATTCCGCTTACCGTTCTATTACACTGTTGATGTATAATATCGGCCATGATTAACATTGATACTATAATAACTGTAACGGGCGGGCTTGCCATCTTCGTTTATGGCATGGGCCTTATGTCGGACGGTCTCCAGCAGATAGCGGGAGAAAAACTTAAGTCGATTTTATCGTTTATGACGAGAAATCGATTTCTTTCTATATTGACGGGCACTATCGTAACCGGGATTATTCAAAGCTCAAGTGCGACAACCGTAATGACGGTCGGCTTTGTCAATGCCGGGCTTTTGAACCTCGTCCAAGCGATAGGAGTGATTTTCGGCGCGAATATCGGAACGACGATTACTGGGCAGCTTGTTTCTCTGAAACTTGACAGTTTGGCGCTGCCATCGATCATTATTGCCGTGACGGGGCTATTAATCGCAAAAAGAGCTTCCATTAGGGGGACGCTGAAAACGCTTCTCGGTTTTGGCTTTCTCTTTTTCGGGATGTCGTTTATGAGCGCTGAATTAAAAGAGCTTGCGAAGAATCCTGAGTTTCTCAAAATTTTCTCGTCGTTCGATTGCACGCCGTTAGAAGGCTCTTCAATGCAGTTTAGCCACATTCTCGGAGCGGTTGCCATCGGAACCGCATGCACCGTCCTCGTGCAAAGTTCTTCCGCGACAATCGGAATTACAATCGCGCTTGCGGAAAGCGGCGTAATATCGGTCTGGACGGCTGTGCCGATAGTTTTCGGCGACAACATCGGAACTACCGTAACGGCGCTTTTAGCGTCAATCGGCACAAACGCGAATGCAAGGCGAACAGCTTTGGCCCACGCGCTATTTAATGTTTTCGGCACGACTATAATCTTGCTATCGTTTGCCTGGACGATGGAAAGCGCAAAGGCTTTAGCTCCAGCGTTTTATGTTGCGGTGGACAAGTTTGTCGCGGGAAATTCCCTTATGGGTGATAATCCTGGCCGATTCGTCGCCATGGCGCATTCGCTTTTCAATGTAACGACCGTTTGTGTTTTATCAATGTTTATTCCCATGATCGCGTGGGTCACGGAAAAGGTGATACCAGGGCCGAAGTTTCAGCGGACCGTCGAGCTTGAGCCGCGTCTTTTAGATGCGCCGGCTCTCGCAATAGAGGCCTCGGTGCGCGCTCTTGAGCATTTGGTTAGAAAAAGTTGGCGCATCCTTTCCGTTTCAATAGGCAATTGCGTGAAAAAGACGGATGTTACCGAAGATGAGATCACCCGTGCAGAACAGGAGGTTGACGCCAACCGCGAAACGGTGCGCAATTATCTTTCGAACCTTTCCAAAAGAAGCGTAAGCGAGAGTCAGTCCCGCATACTTCCAGAGATAATTCATTGTATCAATGATGCCGAGAGAATCGCGGATCTGGGCATTATCGTCTTTTCAAAATCAAACGCCGTAAGAACGGCGAACGGGCTTACGAAAGATGCTTGCGATAAGATTGCGCAGTTTAAGAGCGCGCTTAAGGAGATTTTCTCGAAAACGATGGCGTCTTTAGCAGGAGAAAGTAATGCGGCCGCCGAAGTAAAATCGATGGTGGAGGAGTTGGATAAGTCTATTGAAGGAGCTCTGCGTTTAGGTTCGGCCGGCATCCAAGTGATAGGCGAGACGGTCGCGGTTGATTATATCAGCGTTGTCTTTGCAGTGCGCGACGTGGCGCGCCATTTGGAAAATATAGCCTCCAGGGCCAAATTTCTGATATAATTCAAAAGATATGATTTACATACTGGAAGACGACACATCGATCCGCGAGCTTGAAGTCTACGCGCTTGAGTCCGCAGGCTTGAAATCGCGCGGCTTTGCGGAAGTTGAGGATTTCTTTAATGCCGTACGTGAAAATGCGCCGGCGTTGGTAATTCTTGATCTGATGTTGCCCGGTGGAGCGGACGGTCTTGAGGTGATGAAAAAGCTTAAAGAGTGTTCGCCGCGAACATTTGTCATTATCGCCAGCGCAAAAGGGTCTGAGTTTGACAGAGTAAAAGGTCTTGATCTCGGGGCTGACGATTATCTCGCCAAGCCTTTCAGCATGATGGAGTTGATAAGCAGAGTCAAGGCTATGTTGCGCAGAAGTGCGGCGACGGAGTCTGAAAAGTTGGTATTCGGCGACATTGTTCTTGACAAGTTAGAGCATATGGTCACGGTGTCGGGCAGAAATATCGAGCTTACCAAAAAAGAGTTTGCTCTACTTGAAATTTTTCTTTCGTCGCCCAAGCGAGTGTTTTCAAGAGATCTCCTTTTAGAGCGTGTATGGGGAGGGGGCGTTCTTGAAACCCGCACGGTAGATATGCATATTGCCAGCTTAAGGGCGAAACTGGATCGGGTGGATGCAATAGAGACAGTTCGCGGAGTTGGGTATAAATTGGGGGTCAGATATGATTCATAGGTTTTTTAAACGCCTTTTCATGTCGCGCTTTGAGAATATGCGGCGCGAGTTCACCGCTAATGTTTCGCATGAATTGAAAACACCGCTTCAGGCCATATCGGGCGCGGCGGAGCTACTTAAGAGCGATGTCGTCAAAGAAGAGGATCGAAAAAAGTTCCTTGATATTATTCTTATGGAATCAAGGCGGATGACAAGACTTATAGCGGATATAATCGCCATCTCGCAATTAGATTCAGGTTCGCAGATTGAAAAAGACGATGTCGATTTTGTAAGGCTCGTGCGTGAGGCGGTTGAGGCGCTGAGACCTTTAGCGAATGAAGATTCTGTTACGCTTACTCTTTCTACGCCGCTTGAGTCAACACGCATCGTCCGAGGGAGTGAGCATTTTCTCGAGGCGATCGTTTCAAATCTTGTCATTAACGCAATACACTACAATAGGCCGGGCGGAATTGTTGACATAAAGTTAGACTATGACCGAGGCCACATGACGCTTACGGTGAGCGATACAGGAATCGGGATTGAGAAAGATCATCATGAGCGGATCTTTGAGCGTTTTTACCGTGTCGATAAAAGCAGATCTCGGAAATCCGGCGGCACGGGTCTTGGGCTATCTATAGTGCGTAATGCGGTAAGGCTTCATAAGGGTGAAATTACATTGGATTCCACTCCTGATAAAGGAAGCGTTTTTACAGTTTCTTTGCCGTATGCATAAAATGCGCCGTAGTTTCGCTCTTCGTGCGGTTCGACAGATGCTTTCTGCACCTCCATCGCTTCATCTGTCAGCGGATCTGGCGGCACTTCATATCCCGCGGCGCGAGAGGTCATTTGCTAAAGAGTATTTGGATTTCTCCGGAGTTTTTCTTGGAGATTTCAGGATTCAGCAAGTGATATATTGGTGAGAGTTTATTTATATCTTCTGTTTTATCTAACGAGCCCAATTGTAATGGGCCGTAAAAAGCTCTTTTCCGGTTTGGGGAGTTGTCGGTGTTTATGACATCCTCCCATCGGCGGGAGCGTCTAAAGGAGAATTTTATTTCATCACCGCTTTTAAGGCTTTTGGAAAATTTTAAAAATCCGTTTTCGTTTTCGGTAATAAGCTCTTTGTTGTTGAGTGTGACACGGGTTTCTTGCATCCAATCGCTCTTGCGGAGATTTATTGTTACTATGCCCACGTCATTTGTTAAGATTTTGATGTAAACGTCGTTCCCAAGGGGAATGTCGTATTTTTCTTCAAACACGATCATCCCATCATTAAGGCAGACCCTACCTTTGAAATTCCGGAAGAAGGGCAGATATATCTCGTTGTTGCGGTGGAATACGACATTGCGTGCCGCGGCCGCCAAACCTTCTGCTCCTCGCATTGTGCAACACCAATGCGCTTCGGTGTCATGTACGCGCAAAGTGTCTGTCATGGTATATCTGCCAGGGCAGTTTTCAAGTCCGAATCCGCCGTTTTCGCGTTGAGCGCGGCACAGTGCATTGAGGTAGATTCGGTCGGCTATTTCTATGTACCGTGGGTTTCCGGTGTATCGCCAAAGTTCTGCTGCTATTATGTACGAGTCTACTATTGCGCAAGGCTCAGTCCACGTATCGTTTCGCCCGAACCAATTGTAATTGGCGTAGTTTTCGGTCATGCCCCGCGTGCAATACAGGTTAAACCTCTCAATTACCTCGTCAATAAGTTTCAGTTTTCCGGTTGCTTGAGCGTAGCGTATTATCCCTCGCATGGCTGTAAGCGACGCATGTGTTTGAGCGTAAACGGCCACCAGGTCCATTTCGAGAAATCGGGCGATCATTTCGTCGAGTACATCAAGTAGAGATGGGTCTTTCAAATAGGCGTATGCGTGTGCAAGTCCGGCCATGCCGATAAAAACGCAGCCGATATCTGAAGAGAGCCTCCATTTCCCCACAAGAGAAACGGCATGTCCAGATGCCTCGCCTACGCCCTTTACGCGCTCATTGGGATTTATCGGATATTTGGCATATTCGCCTTTCCACGGTAGAAAAAGAGATGAGGCAAGTTTCTGTATGATCGGTCGCATAGCCTCATCATTTTTCCATTCGGCGTATTCACACAATGCGCGCAGCATCCAACCATTGCCTGAGAGCTGCTGTTCATCTATGAAATTTTCATGGATTAGCCCCATATAGCCCTTTGGGTTGAGCCATTGCGGCAGACATCCGAGCATTTCCCTAAGGCGGATACTTTCTTGTTTGGTCGCCTGGGCATCAAGAACCAGCGCGAGAATCGTTCTTCCTTCCATGTCGCCTGGCCACCCATAGGGATCTGTGCCGGCGGCTGGTGATTTAAAAACTTTGTCGACAGAGTATTGCGGACTATTAAGCCTGTTGAAATTGCGCTCTATCCGCTTGAGAAGCTCGCCTTCTACGGTGATGTCGTCAAGTTTGGCCCTAATGGGAATGTTATCGGAATATTCTCTTTTTGTGCACCCAGACAAGAAAGCGATAACAACAGATAGTGTAAGAAAAATCTTTTTCATCAT
>JAEIGA010002857.1_pt1 | contig 27267 bp, 19 predicted proteins | sample 9270691 | NCBI WGS metagenome assembly JAEIGA01 (sample SAMN17057246, study PRJNA624740) | gut metagenome | biome: biome; isolation source: fecal sample | host: Bos grunniens | place: China: Xizang | collected 2019 | reverse complement strand
TATGCTCGTCATTGATACCCGAGAACTCAATAGGCATATTGTAGCCTGCGAACTCTGCCATCTTTGCACCATTAGCAATATGGTACTTTGTAAAAGCTGTTGTTTTCATTGGTTTTATATAGTTTTAAGTTATTGGTTTTATCCACTTATTCTTGTTGTGCATCGCTCTTTGGGCGGGGTTTAAGGCCCACACGAGGGCAACGTGTAAACTCCTTGTTGCGATCGAAGAGATAGCGATATGTGGTGTGCATCTTATGCTTACGCGCACAGATATATCGCTCCACCATGCGGTTCATAACAGGGTTAAAGTCGCCAATCCACGCAAACTCAACACTCTTATATAGATTTTTATCGGTGCGGATGTAGTTGTCGAGCATAGCCTTCATAAATCCCGACTCAACACCCTTACCCTGAAACTCTGGGGTGATGCCAAAGATTATCGCAAAGATTCTATCACATCTCTTGCGCACCTTCAAATCCCATAACATGCGAAGCTTATTGACGATGCCAAACTTACCGTTATACTTACCTATCAGGCGGTTAAGGTCTGGAACCATAACAAAGAAGCCAATAGGCTCATCATTAAAATAGGCAAACCAGATAAGGTTTCTATCAATAATCGGGCGCATAACATCTGCCATCTGATGAGCCTCCTCAACGGTCATAGGCTGAACTCCCGTAAAGAGCGACCACGCCTTGTTGTATATCACGCGCAACTTCTCGACAGCAGAGTAGAGACTCTCATTGCCAATGGATGCGAAACGATAACCTGGTGTGGACATCAAACGCTTGACGCGCTCATGAACCACCTCATTTACATCATCGTCATAGATATTCCAAAGGTAGGTGTTTTGGTTAAAGTAGTTCTGAAAGCCGTAATTCTCAAACAACGCCTTGTAGTATGGCAGATGATAGGGATTCTCAAAAAGGGGCTGATGCTCATAGCCCTCAACAAGAAGTCCCCACCACGCATCGCGCGAGCCAAAATTTATAGGGCCATCCATAGCCTCCATACCTCGCTCCTTAAGCCAATCTCGTGAAGCATCAAACAGCACATTGGCAAGCTCCTGGTCATCTATAGCCTCAAAGAATCCACAACCTCCTGTAGGCTGCTCATATCCAAAGGCATGACCCTTATCGTAAAACGCCGCTATACGTCCTACACACTCTCCCTCTTCATTATAAGCGACCCAACGGATAGCCTCGCCATCCTTAAACAGCTTGTTTTTCGCAGGGTCAAAGACCGCTAAAATAGAGCTGTCGAAGGGGCATACCCAGTTAGGGTTACCCTTATATATATATTTGGGTAGATCAAGAAACTCGCGTTCTAGCCTCTTATCTCCACACTTTACCTCAACTAATCTATATTTCATATTTGTATAATCTCCTATAAATTAGCAAATAACCGTTTGCGTCACTTGGGCATTCCACCTTCGAAGTGTGTGAGCATACACAACAGCATAAAGCTAAAAACCACCTCGACTTACATTATACCCTGCCCATACTACAAGTTAATAATGCTGTTATTACACTATAGTATAGTCATACAAAGATATGAAAAAATTTGGAGATATGATGCTTTTAGATATTTTTTTTGAATAAATGGAGCATTATGCACCTTTTATGTAAGAAAATTAACCCAAAAACTAATATTTTAGATTATTTTTCTTTGTAGTTTAAAAAAAATGCACAATATTTGCAGACGTAAAATAGAGATAAAATAAATAACTATAACTAAAAATATTACGAATATGAGAAAGGTTACCGCATTTATGCTATCAATAGTAATAACAGCAACTAGCGCTATTGCAGCAAGTTACAATATCTTTGATGATGACCGTCCGATAAACTACGTTGAACTTCCTGCAAATTCACAAGAATTTGTTGAGGAGTACTTCTCAAAGGATGATATATCGCACATCATCCTCGACAAGGAGCTACTAGGCGATGAGTATAAGGTTGTATTTACTAACGGCGACAAGATTGAGTTTGACAACAATGGCGAGTGGAAGGAGATATCTTGCCGCTACAACGAAGTCCCAAAATCTCTTGTTCCCGACAAGATTCGCAACTACATCCACAAGAGCTACCCCGAGAAGAAGATTACAGAGATCAAACGCAAGCATGGCAACTGGGAGGCTAAAATCACAGGCGGCCTAGAGCTTACGTTCAACAAGAGCTACCAGCTCATAGATATTGATGATTAACAACTGACATTAAAGAGATTTATGAAAGCAGTAAAATATCTTGTTTTGTCATTTGTAGCTGCAGCAACCCTCACAGCATGCGACAAGGAGTACAACGCTCCGGAGGCACTACGTAGCGACTTTGACAAGATGTACCCCACGGCGGTTGATGTGGAGTGGGAGAAAAGAGGTGAGTATGCCGTTGCAGAGTTTCACATTCCTGGTGAGGGCGACTGCGAAGCATGGTACAAGAATGAGGTATGGGTAGCTTCAGAATATGACATACAATTCAAGAATCTCCCAGATGCCGTGCAGAGTGCCTTCCTAACGGCGTATGGCGTAGAGACCCCTGTTGATGATGTCGATCGTCTGGAGCGACCAAACAAGGATGACGTATATTTTATTGAGGCAGAGATATATCTGAATGACAACATAGCTGATATATATCTAGACTACAACGCTAGCGGAGAGCTTCTTCGCAGCTCTGTAGAGGTAGAACCAACCATATACTACTATCTGTAGAGCAATTTATCTAATGAGTTTTTGGGAATGACATAAAGCAAAATTAGTCATTCCCATTTTTTTTACCCATAATTTTGCTTATCTTTGCAGATAGTATTAACCAAATGTTTTCTATCATGAAACAGATTTTGGAGATATCATACAACCACTACAGCTATATCAAGGAGCTGGGAGAGGCTGATTACGCCCTAGTATGTGAAGCTATGGAGGCTACGAAGATGGCCAATGCCCCATACTCTCGCTTTCATGTTGGCGCTGCGGTACGTCTTAAGAGTGGACGCACGCTACATGCCGCAAATTTCGAGAGCGAGGTATACCCCGCAGGACTCTGCGCCGAGCGCTCATTGCTCTTCTTCGTGGAGTCTAACTACGCTGATGACCCCATCGAGGCGCTAGCCATAGCCTCTAATCCTTCGGAGCGAGAGTGCTACCCATGTGGGCAGTGCCGCCAGGTAATTGTAGATGTAGAGCGCAGACAACACTCACCGATACGCGTGATAATGTCTGGCGCGGGGAGCGCCACAGTAGTAGACTCGGCAGAGAAGTTATTACCATTTACATTTAAGTTGTAACATGTTTACCATAAACGACATCCTATACGAGGATAACCACCTATTGATAGTTAATAAGTATGCTGGAGACCTCGTACAAAGTGACCCCGATGGCACCGAGGCTATAGAGGATCAGATAAAGGCGATGATAAAGATTCGCGACCATAAGCCTGGAGCGGTATTTCTAGGTGTTGTACACCGCATAGACCGCCCTGTGAGTGGTGCTGTGGTATTTGCAAAGAGCTCAAAGGCCCTAGCGCGCCTCAACGAGATGATTCGCAACCAGCAGATTAAGAAGACATACTGGGCAATCACCGAGAATCGTCCCAATGACGAGGAGGGAACGCTACACCACTGGATAGTGCGTAACCCAAAGACTAACCGTTCACACGCACATCTACGCCCAAAGAGCGATGGCAAGGAGGCGATACTCGACTACTGCGTACTTGGAGCATCCACAAACTACACCCTTGTAGAGGTAGACCTCAAGACGGGGCGTCATCATCAGATTCGCGCACAGCTCTCTGCCGTGGGATGCCCTATTAAGGGAGACCTTAAATATGGCGCAAAGCGCTCTAATAAGGATGGAGGTATCTCGTTGCACTCACGCAAGGTAACATTTGCGCACCCTGTAGGAGGAGCTATGATATCTATAACAGCACCTGTACCAAAGGGCGATAACCTTTGGACATTCTTTGAGGAGGCGCAGCAATGAGATTGTTGATACAGCGCGTTACAGAGGCGCGATGCCATATTAACGGAGAGGTATTCTCACAGATAGGCAAGGGCCTTGTGGTACTTGTCGGCGTGGGTGTCGATGAGGGTGACGAAGATATAGCATGGCTCACGAAGAAGCTCATACAGCTACGAATTTTTGACGATGAGGCGGGGGTGATGAACCTCTCGGTGGAGGATATAAAGGGCGATATCATGATTGTCAGCCAATTTACACTCCACGCCCTCACAAAAAAGGGAAACCGCCCCTCGTGGATAAAGGCTGCCCCAGAGGCGATATCCAAGCCACTCTATGAGGCCTTCGTTCGCAGCGTGAGGGAGGCACTAGGAAGAGATGTAGCCACGGGAGAGTTTGGAGCAGACATGAAGATAGAGCTTACAAATGATGGTCCCGTAACAATATGGATAGATTCTAAAAACAGAGAATAATGAGATATTTATTAACAATTCTCTCCTCTATACTACTTATAGTAGCGTGTAAAGAGGAGGAGAAGAGCTTTGTCTGCTCCATTGTCAATACCGAGGTGGAGAGCCTAGGTGCCGACTTTGTGGAGCTTGCAGCAACCATCAATGCCTCGGACTTTGCAAGCATCGAGCGCATGGGATTCCAGCTAAAGAGCGCCACCTCGGAGTGGGAGATATTTCCCACAGAAGTAAGCCGTGAGATATCGCTACGCATAGAGGGTCTCATGCCCGACACCCACTATGAGTACCTAACATTCGTAAACGCCAAGGGCAAAACATGGTCTATAGGTGAGGTATTTACAACCCTCTCGAGCGAGGAGCCTAATCCCGACCCCGAGCCTGAACCTGAACCCGAACCAGAACCTGAACCAGAGCCAGAACCAGAGCCTACCGAAGGAGCGACCTATCGCAGAGGATGGTATGAGCTTCCTATAGAGTTTGACAGCAACAGCGATGGCCGTGACGACAAGAATAGCTCGCTCTACTATGCTCATCACCTATGCGCTGGAGGCGAGAAAAATGCACAAAGGAGTGGCTCTGCGCGAAACTTCACCGTATGTTTCTCGGCAGAGCATCACTGCCCAGTATGGGTAGCAGCACCACGACATACTAGCTACGAGTCAGGAGCCTCACGCACCGATGCCTATCGCCAAGACCCACAGATACCATCCAACATCCAGTATAGTAGCAAATCTACTGGAGGAGGGTGTAACAAGGGCCACATGCTTGGCTCGGCAGAGCGTCTATCCTCTACAGCGACTAACAAGCAGGTGTTCTACTACTCGAACATCGCACCACAATATTCCGATACATTCAACACCGGCGGTGGTGCATGGAACAACCTCGAGGACCATGTAGATAACCTTGTATGTAACGACACGCTATATGTTGTCATTGGTGCATACTTCGACACCTACACCGATAAGTATGGTAACACGGGCCGCCCAGCAAAGATATCATTCGGTGGCCGCAATGACGTGTCGCGCCCCACAATGTTCTACTACGCCCTACTACGTACCAAGAGTGGTAATACGGGAAAGGCGGTGAAGGATTGCTCGGCATCGGAACTTAAGTGCGCCGCCTTTGTGATATGCCATGAGCAGGCGAAGGGTCATAAGCCACAGGCAAAGGATATGATATCGATAGAGGAGTTGGAGCAGCTGACAGGCTTCACATATTTCAGCAACGTGCCTAACGCCCCAAAGAGTACATTTAACGCTAACGACTGGTTATAATATGTTAATAGCACTACAGAAACGTAAGGAGAATATCGCCGAATATATACTCTACATTTGGCAGATTGAGGATTTGCTTCGTGCGCTACAGTTTAGCCCAGAGGCTATATATGCCACACTTGTTGCAAAGACGGAGGGGGCCGATGAGCAGCAGAAGGAGAATATCTTTAACTGGTATATGCAGATTGTTGAGCTTCTTCGCAAAGAGGGAAAGGAGAGCCAGGGACATATAGAGCATACCCTGCACCTCATTGCAGACCTCCACAACCTACATCTACAGCTCATGAAACTCCCCGTGGGAGAGCATTATCGTAATACTTACGCAGCTCTTACACCCGAGCTACCACGCCTCCGCACAATAATCGACAAGGAGGATATTAGCGATACCGAGCTTTGCTTCAAAGCGTTATATGCCGCACTGCTCTATCGCATAAAGGGAGGTGGCGAGAAGGCTATAGCCGACACCCTTGCCGTGATATCTCCAGCAATAGGCGAGCTTGCGGCGATATATGGCAAAGTGGAGCGCGGCGAGATTAACCTATTCGAAGATTAGAGCCGCGAAAATAGCTTTAGAGGAGAAAGTTACACCGAAAACTGCATTTTTTTTGAAGAATTATTTGCAATTAACAAAATTCATTGTACCTTTGCACCTCGCAAAAGAAGCGTTATAGGCTGTCACAAACAGCGTGACGTAATAAGAAAGCGGAACAAAAACAATAAAAAAACGATACAACTATGGCAATGAAAAGAACTTACCAGCCTTCTCGTCGCAAGAGAATTAACAAGCACGGTTTCCGTCAGAGAATGGCTACTGCCAATGGCCGTAAGGTATTGGCTGCACGTCGCGCAAAGGGTCGCAAGAAGTTGACTGTATCAGACGAGGCAACATTCAAGTACAACTAGTCTAATTGCACGATAGGTGCTATTAGATTGAGTGCTGGCGTCTCGCGCCAAGAAGAATACGGATGGAGAGTTCTCCATCCGCTTCTTTTTATATCTATATGGTTATGACACAATGCCAAGACCTACACAAACTATGAGGATATATAACAAATATGGCCTGCCCAACAGATGTTGAGCAGGCCATATTCATATAGGGTTAAACCCACTACAGATGCAACGGCATAGCTACGATATGCGATGTAGAGGCCTCATGGTTATCTATCTTCTCGATAAGCTCCTCGATAGGTCGTGGCTCCATCTTACTCCAATCTAGCTCCTCGGAACGCCACATAGGCGATACATTACCCTTATAATCATAGGCCGCAGCACATACATAGTATGGCATATAATCGTATATAACGGTTGTATACTCAAATGGCTCACATGGATCGCACAACAGGTCGAAGAAGATAATCTCCTCGCCGTGATAGTCATAATCCTCCTTTGCGAATGGATATACAAAGATATCATCGGTAGGCTTACTTGTCTGCACCTCCATAAATATTACACACATACTAGTATCGTAGGTATAAGGAGGAGTATAATACTTGAAGCGCTCTGGGTCGTAGGCATACAACTCCGAAGGGGTATATGGGCCGCCGATATTTACGCCAGTAACCTCCAGCTCACACTCACCCTCTGGCTCTGTTTTAAAGATTTTCTTGCAGATATCTGTGGTTATCACACCGCCGCTGTAGCCAAAGGCAACAATAAGATACTCGGTATCGGGATAGAGAGTGTTAAGATGTGAGGTCATCTCACCCTTAAAGGTGTAGGCAGCATAAGACCACTCACCAAAAATAAGCTCTAGAAGATACTCATCGTCATACTCCTTGGGGAGGTATGCGGTCTGCGTGATAAGCATCAGATACTGCGTATCCGCCTCCGAAGGGGTAATGCGGATATCTGCAACACGAACATAACAGTTGGTAACCTCAATATCTATATCCATGTCTGACTGTTGCACCTCCTCGGTAACAAAGTTTATATATGTAGGCTTGGCAACAACCTGCACAAGGCCATCATACTCCTCAACAGGGTATACCAATGCCGAATAGAGAACGTATGACGCTAGCTCTGTCTCCACACTCTGAATGCCCTTTAGACACACATTATCGAGAATATACTGCGAGTCATAGCCGTAACTTAAGTTACTGCTATAGACATTAACCCACTCATCAGCCAAGCTCTTCATATCCTCATCCGTGAAGTTTGACTCATCATCAACATACAATTCACTATTAGCATCGACAAACTTTACAACATAGTGACCATCCCAATTTTCAGGTTCAATGTTTAGCACCACCTCGGCACCATTCACCTCGACATCGAGGTTAAAGTTTACATCCTTCAATGGTGCATACTCTGGCTCTATAACCTCCCATGTAATCTCTGTCACAGGCTCATACTCGGAGCCATCCTCGTTGAACTGAATACCATAGACATACAACACCGACTTAACACCAGGAAGCACACTGCCCCACTTCACACGCTTCGTACCCTGAAAAGCGATATTCGACTCAAGCAGATACTCCTTCAAGTTCTTCTTACTCTCGGCAGCGTTGCCCTCAAAGGCGAGATAGTCATCCTCCCACAACGTCTCGGCGCTATCTATGCCAGCGCTCTGGAGATAAGACACCTCCTCGAGATACATGATATAATAGATTTGGTCATCGGATGGCGTAACCTGCGTAGTGGCAGATGAGGCATGAACCTCCTCAACGGTGATTTCAAACTCCGCAGTAGGGGTAGGATCCTCTTCTGGGTCCTTCTCTGGATCCTCTTCTGGGTCCTCGGGGTCCTCTGGCTGCTCCTCTGGCTGCTTTACAGGATCTGTACTATCCTTGGCACATGCCACAAACAACATCGCCATAACTATTACAGCAAATAGCTGCTTAAAAAAAATCTTCATATCCTTAAAATTTATAATTACTATTTAGACACTTCTGTAAATATCACACCCTCAAACTCAATAATACGTCCATCCAACGTCACAAAGCGAGCATCGTAGGTGAAGGTCAAATCTTGATTATCAACATACTCAAAGTGGTAGTCATCGGTGCTAATCTCTATGCGCTTACCCTGATAGTTGATATATGGCATATAGATCTTACCATCGTCATAGTTAATTACCAACTCATTGTTATCATCATCGTAGAAGTAGAAATATATGCCCGCCACACCAGCATACGAAGCCTCAACGTATGTAGGTGTAAAGTTGAGCTTTGTTCCAGCTACATCCTCATAGTTATAACCCTCAACAGCACCTGTCCACTCCAACCAATATGTTTGATTGTTACACTCCCACTCTATGCGGAACGTAGTACTCCTATCACCATTATTCTTTACCACAGCCTTCGCCGATGTCATCTTATCATAATCAGCGCCGTAACCATGGATGCAGTAGTTCAAGGACATAGTACCACTCTCCGTAGAGTAAGTTCCATTAGCTACAGGCTTTCCGACAGCTATATCACTAGCCTTGAAGTTAAACTTATGGCCCTCCAATTCGCTGTAGTAAAAGACTATCTCCTTCTCACCTGGCTTGTCGTAATATACCTCGGCACGGAGGATATCGTAAGGTATGGCATCGCCACCACCAATATTTTCCTCATACTCAAAGCCCTCGACAGCACCTGTCCACTCGGCAATATATATCACATTGTCATACTTCCAAGATATATCGAAACGGGTTTGACCATCACGGGTAAGAGCATCAAGCGAGGCATCTACCATCGCGCCTTTCACACCCTCAACATCGTGTATACCACCTATTATCGTCTCACCTATCATAGAGTAGTAACCATCCAAGATAACACCCTCGGCAAGCGTTGTTGCCACGTTGAAGAGATACCTCTTATTATCATCGGCCGTAAAGATAAGCTCCACACTACCCTCTACACTACTACCCAGCGCCACAGAGGATATCACAAGGCTCTCCTCGCGAAGCTTCGCAAGCTGCGTTACAGAGATCTCGCGCGACACATCTACATAATCTACATATAGGGTCGCTGTGCGTGACTCATAGGTAGGATTCTCATCTACCGATATGAGTATCTCCGTTTCAGAGACCGTAGCACGAAGCCATGACTCCAAAGCTGTAATCTCTATCGTTGCCCCAGTCTGTGGGTTATCAATGGTGTAGGCCACAGCGTAATCACCACCTGCTGATGCAGCCTCAACAGCACTCTTATCGAGCGTAAGGTCTACCACAACGCCCGCCTGATTAATAGTTAAGCTACACTGCGCCTCCTCGCCATAGACAAAGCCTAGACTCTTGGTACGACTATCTACATCAGTATTAGGAGCGATATTTATGATAATTGCATCCTCGGTAACCTCAAACGAGCCAAACCATCCATCATCTGTTCCTAAATATCCCAACTCAACGCCCTCGATAGGGTTCTCAATGGTGTATCCTATGCTGTAGCTACCACCCTCTGCAGGTACCTCAACAACACTCTTCTCAAGCACAATGACTGGGGCATCAGGCTTCACTGCTGCAGCCTGCTCCACGGTTACCGTTGCCTCAAACCTATCGTATAGCAGAGTCACTGTAGCCTCACGAGCCTCATACGCGCTATTTTCAGCCGCCACATACACTATCTTCCCACTCTCTGCAACACCCTCCGAGAGCCACTCCGCGTTGTCCGATGACGACACCTCAACGCCCTGCAAAGGATTAGTTATCAGATAGGTTATAATAACCTCGCCACCTGTAGCATCCACAGAGACCGCACTATCGGAGGTTAGCTCAAATTTAGTCTCTGGCTGCTGCGTAGTCTTGGCAGACTCCTTCTCGCATGCAAAGAGCATAACAGAGATAAATAGGAGTGATAAAATCTTGGTAAAAGTCTTCATATTGTTCATGATTAAAGAGTACTCTATTGTATGACAAATATAGAAAATTTTTATTACAGCACAAAATTATAGCGATGTTTTAATCCTATTTTAGGGTTATTTGAGAGCGATAGGCTCGTTCACATCACGAAAATCGAAACCACCACTTATGATTATGGGATAAAGTTCCACCCACTGCAGCCACACATTTCATCTATCGGCGCGATATTTGTTTGGGTGGTAATGACGAAAAATTAGTGTAAAACAATTAATGTTTTGACTTATGAGAAAATTTTTACTTTGTCTATGTATGGCCACGATGACTATGGTGGCAATGGCACAGGAGAATTGGCAGCCTATGCGCTGGCAAGGCTTTGAGACCAATCGTTTCTGGGATAATTGGGAGGTATCGCTAGGTGGTGGTAACTCATTCCTACAGCTGTCGCAAAAGTGGGGCGAGGATCCTGGCTCATTCCTAGACCGCAATGGCTGGAATGTAAACGCAGGATTCTTGAAGTGGGTAGCGCCAACTATTGGTATGCGTCTACAACTAGATGCTGGCGAGTTCCGTAACTACGCCTATAACTCATCACGTTTTGGTAACGGAGCCTTCAACACCCCCTACCTCTTTGTGCATGGTGACATCATGATTAACATGTCCAACTGGATAGGTGGATACAAGCCCGACAGAGTATACTATGCTATCTCCTACATGGGATTTGGATATACCGCAATGTCGTGGACAAAGGGGTCGGCAGGCTCCTATAATGGGGAGTTTGCCTTCACATCGGGACTCCTTAACAAGTTTCGCATCACGCCACAGTGGGACATAGAGCTAGACCTACGCTCATGGCTCTTCGCCGAGAGGTCTCTCCCCGAGCAGATACGCAGCGGCGGCCGTTATGCCTTTAGCGTATCAGCATCAATAGGTGTCGCCTATCGCTTCAATCAGCGCGACTGGGAGCCAGGATATCCCGAAGTGGAGGTGGATGGATACATAGCTGCGATATTTGCCCTCGAGCAGCGTCTAGCAACACGTGACGAGGAGCTTATGGCGGCAACAAACGAGCTTGATAAACTCGCCTCATCCAACAATGACCTTGCAATGGAGTTGGAACAGCTTAAGAACGCAGCACCACAGCCTATGGATATTCCATCGGTGGAGTCTATAGCATTCTTCACCATTGGTGATGCTACCATCGGCGATTACTCACAGGCGACACTCGAGAGCTACGTAAGCCAGGCCAAGCTCTCCTCTTGCCCAATATCTGTTGTTGGATATGCCGACAAGGAGACCGGTAGCGCCGAGCGTAATGAAGAGCTATCTATGGAGCGTGCAAAGGCTGTTACGGAGTGGCTCGTATCACATGGCATAGATGCTTCACGCATCAGCACCTCATGGGTTGGTGATACAGAGGAGGCCTTCACAACCCCCGACACCCCTATCGTAAATCGGTGCGTGATAATTAGAGGGGAGTGTATAGTGGCAAAATAGGCTACAGCACCACATAACAGAGGGGGCTGACTAAAAAGTAACTTAGCCAGCCCCCATAAGAGAGTGAATAAAAAGATGTAGTTTTAGGCTTGCGAAGCCCGAAAAAGCGGAGTTTACTAAGCGTAAATGAGCATTTTGAGGGCAAGCGTAACGACAAAATACACTTTTTATTCACTCTCTATCATTATCTCTATTACTCTATTAACGCACCTTAAACTCTGGATCAGCCTTATTTGGGATAGGCTTGATATACTCACCAGCCTCGAACTTTGCGCGTACAGCCTTGAAGGTATTGATAGTATACTCTACATCCTCCATGGTGTGTGCCGCAGTAGGGATAACACGAAGGATAATCTCACCCTTTGGTATCACAGGATAGATAACAATAGAACAGAAGAGACCATAGTTCTCACGAAGATCTACAATAAGGTTAGTACCCTCCTCATTGCCACCCTTCATATATATAGGTGTAACAGGCGACTGCGTAACACCAATATCAAAGCCGTTATCGGTAAGACCCTTCTGGAGCGCACGAGTTATCTCCCAAAGCTTATCCTTATACTCGGGGTGCTTACGGATAAGATCGAGGCGCTTCAACGCACCTAGCACCATAGGCATAGGGAGTGACTTGGCATAGAGCTGTGAGCGCATGTTATAGCGGAAGAGATTGATAAGCCAACGTGGGCCACACACAAAGGCTCCAATGCCTGCCATAGACTTTGCAAAGGTATTGAACAGCACATCTATCTCATCCTGAACGCCAAAGTGATCACCCGTGCCACGACCATTCTCACCCATGGTACCAAAGCCATGAGCATCATCAACAAGAAGACGGAAGCTATACTCCTTCTTCATCTTCACGATGACATCGAGGAAGCCTAGGTCACCCTTCATGCCAAATACACCCTCGGTGATTACCAGAACGCCACCACGCTGCTCCTCGGCAAGCTCCGTAGCATGCTTAAGCTGCAAGCGCAACGACTCCTCGTCATTGTGAGCATATACAAAGCGCTTACCTGGGTGCATGCGCAAACCATCGATGATGCAGGCGTGACACTCCTTGTCGTAGACCACAACATCGCGAGGTGTAAGAAGACAGTCAATGATTGATATCATACCCTGATAGCCGAAGTTAAGAAGAAAGGCATCCTCCTTACCCACAAACTCGGCAAGCTCACGCTCCAGCTGCTCATGATACTTTGTCTGACCAGACATCATACGCGCACCCATAGGATATGCCATACCATAATCCTTTGCACCCTGGGCATCAGCCTCGCGCACCTCGGGGTGGTTTGCCAAGCCAAGGTAGTTGTTCAAACTCCAGTTAAGAACGGGTTTACCGCGAAACATCATGTGTGGGCCAAGCTCTCCCTCCAACTTTGGGAATGCAAAATAGCCATGTACAGCCGACATATATTGACCAATAGGGCCTCCGGCATTCTTCGATAAACGATCAAAAATATCTACCATCTCTATACTTTTTAGTTAATTTCTGTTGATAATCGTCACATACCACGTGGGCATGCCTCACAATCATTACCAACTACAAAGGTAATATTTTTTCCCTTTACGCACCCTTAAATATGGTAAAAAAGAGCTATATTAATCATTAAAATAGGTAAATATACTTACATCTTATGAGAACTAATTGGAGATTTTATTTTCATTATTTATTAAGATTAGCTATCTTTGGCGTCATGTGATGCTCTACAACAGGAGGCTCTTTGCAAAATAGACTCCTTGGTGTATTGGCATCTCAATACAATTACCTATTTTTGTAGAAAATAATATCGCAATGAGAGAGATGAGATTTTTCCTAATAATGATGGTAGGCTTGCTATGCTGCAGCCAGCTACATGCGCAGATTAACAACATAACCCCTATACCCTACAAAGTAGACTACGATGAGGGGTGTAGCGTTGAGAGATTTGATGCCGACAAAGAGCTGAAGCTATACATTAAAGCCGTCAATGATGACCTAGGACATATACGCACCGCTATCGACAATGCTGGATTGAAGGTTAAGGAGGTGTGTAAACCCGCCAAGAGAGGCTACATAAATATTATTGTAGACCCTACGGCAGTAACCGAAAACGAAGGATACCACATCAGAACCACCTCCGATGGCATCAACATCGAGGCACACTGTGGCGCAGGAGCATTCTACGCCATACAGACCATTCGCCAGATGCTTGAGGCAGAGGAGCAAGGAGGTATACCTGTGGGAGAGATATACGACTACCCACGTTTCGAGTATCGCGGTGTGCTGGTAGATATTTCGCGACACTTCCGCACGGTGGAGTTCCTCAAGCGCCAGATTGATATGATGGCGCGCCTAAAGATGAACCACCTCCACCTGCATCTCACCGATGCTGCGGGCTGGCGCATAGAGATAGAGTCATATCCCCGCCTTACTGAGTATGCTGCATGGCGCAAGGGTGCGACATGGAAAGAGTGGTGGTATGGCGACCGCGGACATGTGGAGATGGGCAGCGAAGGGGCATACGGAGGATTCCTAACAAAGGAGGATGCCAAGGAGCTAGTGCGCTACGCAGCAGAGAGATACATCACCATAATCCCAGAGATTGAGATGCCTGGTCACTCCGAAGAGGTAATAGTGGCATACCCTGAATTAGCATGCTCCCACCACCCCGAGCGACAGGAGGATCTCTGCATAGGCAAGGAGGCTACATTCGAGATGATGCAACGCATCCTCGATGAGATTATCGAGATCTTCCCATCCGAGTATATACATATCGGCGGTGACGAGGCATCAAAGAGGAGCTGGGTAGATTGTGAAGATTGTCAGCGCCGCATGAAGGAGGAGGGTCTTGAGAGCGTGGATGAGCTGCAAAGCTACATGATTCACCGCATCGAGAAGTACCTCAACGCCCGAGGACGTCAGATAATTGGCTGGGATGAGATTCTTCAAGGTGGCCTTGCCCCCAACGCTACGGTTATGTCATGGCGTGGCGAGGAGGGTGGTCGCGCAGCTGCAGAGGCGGGACATAAGGCTATAATGTCGCCACATGCCTACTGCTACATCGATGCTCCACAGGATGCACCACCCACACAACCCGAGGCTATTGGAGGATATCTCCCTTTGGAGAAGGTATACTCCTACGACCCTACACCAAAGCAGATGGAGGAGAAGGTTGCACAATACATCATCGGCGTACAAGCTAACCTATGGGCAGAGTTTATACCTACAGACGAACACTACGAGATGATGCTCTGGCCACGCGCCATGGCCATTGCCGAGATAGGATGGTCACAACAACAAAATAGAGAGTATAGCGGCTTCAGACGCCGCGCCATAGAGATTGTAGAGCGCATGATGGAGGAGGGATACCACCCCTTTGACCTCAAGAATGAGATTGGCGAACGTCCAGAGTCTCGCGAGCCTATACAACATCTCGCCCTGGGAAAGAGCGTCACCTACAACCTCCCTTCGAGATACTATGCTCCACAATATGGTGCTGCAGGCGATGCTACGCTGACTGATGGCCTGCGCGGTACGTGGACCTATGCCGATGGCAGATGGCAGGGATTCCTAGGACGCGGTGGCGTGGATGCTACAATAGATATGGGTGAGGTTATGGAGATTAGCTCCATCTCCGCAGACTTCATGCAGTACTGTGGCCCTGGAGTCTTTATGCCCTGCTTGGTGGAGATTGCCGTGTCGGAAGATGGAGAGAACTACACCAAGATTGCAGATATAGAGCATGAGGTTATGGTTGAGGATGTGCCATCGTTCAAGAACTTTGGCTGGGAGGGCAGTGTCAAGGCACGATATATCCGCTACAAGGCCCACCGCAGCAAATTCTCGGGATTCCTATTTATAGATGAGATTGTTGTAAGGTAGCACACAACAGGGCTAAAATAGCTCTAGCTGCTCGGGAGCGCTGTTGAAGGTCAGACGATGATACGGCGTTAGTCCATGCTCGCGTATCGCAAGACGATGCTCGCGCGTGGGGTAACCCTTATTCTTCGCCCAGCCATACATCGGATACTCCTCTGCAAGACGCATCATATATTCGTCACGGTGGGTCTTGGCAAGCACTGATGCAGCAGCAATATTTGCATACTTACCATCACCCTTAACTATGGTGCGCCAAGGTATAGAGAGGTCGGTGTGAAAGCGGTTACCATCTATAACGGCAAACTGTGGGGGTGTAGCAAGAGCCTTGAGCGAGATATTCATACCCTCTATCGAGGCATTTAGGATATTTATCTGGTCGATACGCTCGGGGCTAACCTCGGCAACATACCACGCCACGGCCTCCTGCTCTATAATCTTGCGAAGCTCATCTCTGCGGCGCTCGGTCATCTGCTTTGAGTCATTTAAGTAGGGATGGTAAAAATCAGATGGGAGTATCACGGCTGCAGCAAATACTGCACCTGCAAGACATCCACGGCCAGCCTCATCACATCCAGCCTCTATAAGCTCTTTTTGGTAACTAACCTCCAACATAGCGAAACGTTATTTATGAATCTCCCTTTGACGGCACTCGTTATTAGGCACAAAACCCTCCGTGCCAAAGGAGCGAAGATGGTGTAACATTGCCTCGCGTACGGCAACTCCCGTGGGTCGTAACTGACGTGCTACAATAGCGCTATCAATGTAGTTATCAGCAATATAATTACACATCGCAACTCGATACTCGCGCTCCTCCAGCTCAAATATAACATCCACAGCATCGGGGGCCTCGATAGGCTCATCACCAAGGAGTATGGTATATGGAGCATCGGAGCGGAAATAGGGATAGTGCGACTCCTTATCGGGGCGCTCCGCATCCCCACTATTATACTTTGCAATTATAAAATCGCGCATCTGGTTGGGTGTTAGCACACCCACATAAATTGTCGAGTGGAAGGGGTCATTGTTAAGAACTTCAGCACGTTTTATATCACCCTCGGCAAAGCCATCGAGACGTATACCGCCATAGTGATAGAAGCTCACCTCGGGGATAAAACCACCTTCGTATGGATACTCTGCAAGGGAGGCTATGGTGAAATTTGCGACACCCTCTTTAGTTGCTGCAGCGACAGCCACACCCTCAACGACATTTAACCCTGGATCGCTATTTTTAAGGGCCTCAACACGCTCCATTGTAGCACTATCAACAGCCACATCACTCATATCAACCATGGTGTACTCTACGCCCAAAATCTCACCGTCACAAACAGCGATATCTGCCACAGTGACATAGCGTATATTCTTGTTATTCTGCGTAATACGCACACCACCAACCTCTCTATTTACTCTGTCGTGGCTATGTCCTCCTGCTATCCAGTGACATGCAGGGGAGCGCCTGGCAAGAAGCTCATCACTTTCGAGTCCCATGTGAGAAAGAAGCACCACGAAATCACACTCCGAAGCTATATCCTCACAAGCCTCGTATGCCGCAGCTATATCAGAGGTAAAACTGAAGTTTTGGTATGAGCTTTTGCCGCCCAACGGATATCCACCATTAGAGGTATCAACCACCCCCACAAAGCCGATATCGAGGCTAGCAACCGATATTATTGTATAAGGCTCTATGGCTATCGTTCCATCCTTTGTCACCACATTTGCACACACCACCTCAAAGTCGGCAGCCTCAACCATGCCACGCAACGCCTCCGAGCCACGGTCAAACTCATGATTTCCGAGTGTCACAACATCATAGCCCACATCATTCATAAGTTCTATCATAGGCACTCCAGGCTCCAGAGAGTCATCCACATAGGCATTTCCCGATACCCTATCGCCCGAATCTACAACTACCACCTCACCACGCTCCTCATACTCTGCAACAAGCGTTGCAAGGCGAGGCATAGCATCTATAGAGGCGTGCATATCGTTGGTTGATATGATATAAATATGGTCTACGTCACCACCCGTTGAGCGACAACCAAGAAGTGCATAGAGGAGTATTATTGTTGAAAAAATTAGATATTTTCGCATAAGTTGTTATGTTTTTCGTTACAAATTTACAAAAAATTACTATCTTTACACACCATTAATTTAAAAATATAGTAGATATGGCGCACACTATAGAACTTCGACTACTCAACAACTCATCACAACTGAATGTTGAAGTAGGCAGCTCCCTGATGGAGGTTTTACAAAATAGCACTCTTGAGCAGCCATATCCATTTATTGCCGCGAGGGTGAATAACGCTTATAAGGGTCTGGGCTATCGCATCTACAAACCTGTCACTGTGGAGTATTTCGACCTGCGCGACTTTGAGGGTTATCGCGTATACCAGCGTACGCTCTCTTTTGTGTTGCAGAAAGCCTCTCATGATATATTCCCCGAGCGCAAGTTACGCATACGCCACTCTCTAGGCAACGGTTTCTACGCCGAGTATGAAGACCGAAAGCCTTTGTGCTACGAGGATGCCACACTCCTAAAACTACGCATGGAGGCCATTGTAGCAGAAAATATACCTATATCACACAGCAGACGTCTTGCCGAGGAGGTTGTGGCAGAGTACAAAGAGTATGGCTTTGATGACCGCATCGAACTACTCGACACACGCCCTCACCTATATCGCACGGTGAACCACCTTGGCGATATGCCTGGCTACTTCTACGGAGTGCTAGCACCATCTACAGGGTATGTAAAGCGCTTCGACATTATACCCTACTACAACGGCTTTTACGTAGCTATCCCTGCTCGTACAAATCCCGAGGAGCTGACAACAATTATCCACCACGATAAGATGTTTGACATCTTCCACGAGTATCAGCAGTGGATAGATATCATGGGAGTACCTACGATTGGTGACCTCAATCGCCGTGTGCTTGAGGGTGACGCCTCGGAGCTTATCAAGATTGCCGAAGCATTCCACGAACTAAAGATAGCAAGTATCGCCCGCTCCATTGCCGAGGCAAACTCCGAGCGTGGAGTACGCATGGTTCTCATATCGGGGCCATCGTCTAGTGGCAAAACCACATTCTCGAAGCGTATAGGTGTGCAGCTCCGTGTTCGTGGCTACGACCCTGTGCTTATAGCCCTTGACGACTACTTTGTAGACCGCGATAAGACCCCTCTCGATGAGAGTGGAAAACCCGACTTTGAGGCTCTAGAGGCTATAGACCTCGTAACACTTAACGACCATCTAAAGCGCCTCACAGCTGGCGAGAGTGTCGAGATTCCACGTTACGACTTCATTACGGGTAAACGACAGTGGCATGAGAAACCACTACAGCTCACCGACCGCTCGATACTTATCCTTGAGGGTATTCATGCTCTAAACCCACGCCTTACACAGAGCGTTACCGATGGTCAGAAGTTTAAGATTTACATATCGTGCTTCACATCGGTATCGATGGATAACTCATCGCGTATACCTACAACGGATAACCGCCTGCTACGCCGCTCTATCCGCGACAATGCCACACGTGGTCATAGCCTAATGCAAACATTTAGCATGTGGCCCTCGGTACGCCGTGGCGAGGAGAAGCATATATTCCCCTACCAGGAGAATGCAAACGTCATGTTTAACTCTTCGCTCTTCTACGAGATATCGGTGTTGAAGGCTATTGCCGAGCCACTCTTGCGCGAGGTGCCAGATACAGCACCCGAGCATGCCGAGGCGTGCCGCCTCCTAAAGCTACTAGAACATTTCGTGGCTATAGACCCCGATGAGATACCTCCAACATCGCTACTACGTGAGTTTATCGGAGGAAGCTCGTTTAAATATTAACAATAATTATAATTACAAATACTAAAACTAAATAAACCTTTAAGAAATGAAAATCTTTGATAGCTTTGTAGACCGCCACACAGGTCTTAACTCAAAGGATGATTTGCAGCAGATGCTCTCAACTATTGGTGTAGCCTCTGTTGAGGAGTTGTTGCAGCAGGTTATCCCACAGAACATTCGTCTTAAGAAGGCTCTCGACCTCCCAGAGGCTATGAGCGAGTATGAGTATGCTTGCCACATCGCAGACCTTGCAGCCAAGAACCGCACATATCGCTCATTTATCGGTATGGGTTACTACCCTAACGTAGTGCCAGCTGTGGTAACACGCAACGTATTTGAGAATCCAGCATGGTATACCTCATATACTCCATATCAGGCCGAGATTTCACAGGGTCGTCTTGAGGCACTATTGAACTATCAGACTGCTATTCTCTCGCTTACAGGTATGGAGGTGGCTAACTGCTCACTTCTCGATGAGGCAACAGCAACAGCAGAGGCTATGCTTATGATGTATGCTTTGCGCTCTAGAGAGGCTGTAAAGCAGGGCCGTAACCAGCTCTTCGTAGATGAGAACATCTTCCCACAGACCTTCGATGTTCTTATCACCCGTTCGGAGCCTTTTGGCATTGAGATTATCCGCGATGACTTCTCTACATATCAGTTTACAGGTAAGGAGTTTGGTGCTATTCTTCAGTTCCCAGCCGCTAACGGTGAGGTTTGCAACTATGCAGACTTCACAGCCAAGGCTCACGAGGCAGGTGTATTGGTAACTGCCGTTGCTGACCTTCTCTCATTGGCACTCTTTAAGTCTCCAGCAGATTGGGGTGCAGATATCGCAGTGGGAACTACACAGCGTCTTGGATGTCCTATGGGCTTTGGTGGCCCTTCAGCAGGTTACATGGCTACTCGCGATGCCTACAAGCGTAATATGCCTGGCCGTATCATCGGTGTCTCTGTAGACCGCCTAGGCAACAAGGCTCTCCGCATGTCATTGCAGATGCGCGAGCAGCATATCAAGCGTGAGAAGGCTACATCAAACATCTGTACAGCACAGGCATTGATGGCATCTATGGTAGGTTTCTACTGTATATATAATGGTAAGGAGGGTCTTCAGCGTGCTGCAATGGTTGCACACAGCGCTGCGGTGACTGTTAAAGAGGCTTTGGAGGCTATGGGTTACAAGGTGCGCACCAAGGCTGTGTTCGACACCCTTGAGGTGGAGGCCGAGGCTTCTGTAATTCAGGATATCGCCCTAGCACGCGAGATAAACATGTACTACCCTAATGACGAGGCTGTACGTATCGCCTTTGATGAGGTTACTACAGATGCAGAGCTTCAGACCATCGTAGATATCTTTGCCGAGGCTCGTGGCAAGAAGGCAAAGGCCGTAAAGCGTGTTGAGGAGGCTGCTATAGCAGCAGAGGTGAAGCGTGAGAGCGACTTCTTCGCCGAGCAGATCTTCAACGCATACCGCACCGAGACCGAGATGATGCGATATATCAAGCGCCTTGAGTTGCGCGACATCTCACTCATGAACTCTATGATATCTCTCGGTTCATGTACCATGAAGCTCAACGCTGCGCAGCTCATGCAGCCACTTTCATTGGCAGGCTTCCAGAATATACACCCATTTGCTCCAGAGGATCAGGCAGAGGGATACCGCGAGCTTATCACAAACCTCGAGAGCTACCTCGCAACAATCACCGGCTTTGCAGGATGTACCGTGCAGCCAAACTCTGGTGCTGCAGGAGAGTATGCAGGCCTTATGATTATCCGTGCTTATCACCAGAGCCGCGGTCAGGGATATCGTAACATCATCCTCATCCCATCATCTGCACATGGCACTAACCCTGCTTCAGCAGCTATGGCAGGTATGAAGATTGTCACAGTGGTTTGTGACCAGAATGGTAATATCGATGTGGAGGATCTCAAGAAGAAGGCCGAAGAGCATGCTTCAGAGTTGTGCGGTTTGATGGTTACATACCCATCTACACATGGCGTATTTGAGAGCCGCATCCGCGACATCGTTGATGCTGTTCACGATGCTGGTGGCCAGGTATATATGGATGGCGCAAACATGAACGCACAGGTGGGTCTTACAAATCCTGGATATATTGGTGCTGACGTATGTCACCTCAACCTCCACAAGACCTTTGCAATGCCTCACGGTGGCGGTGGCCCTGGTGTAGGCCCTGTATGTGTTGCCGAGCATCTTGTGAAGTTCCTGCCAACACACTCATTGATGGAGACAGGTGGTGAGGAGGGTATCACAGCTGTAGCATCTTCACCATGGGGTTCAGCGATGCTATTGCCTATCACCTACGGCTATATCCGTATGCTTGGCTTCGAGGGCTTGCGCCGCTCTACAGAGATGGCTATTGTAAATGCTAACTACATGTCTTCAGCGTTGAAGGATGAGTATAAGACATACTACTCTGGTGAGACTGGCCGCGTAGGTCATGAGATGATTCTCGACCTCACACGTTTCAAGCACGACTACAACATCGACTGTGGTGATATCGCACACCGCCTTATGGACTACGGCTACCACGCTCCTACGCTCTCATTCCCTGTTCACGAGACATTGATGGTGGAGCCTACAGAGTCAGAGTCAAAGGCCGAGATGGATCGCTTCATAGAGTCACTCATTCAGATTAAGCGTGAGTGCGAGGCGGCAGCGGCAGCAGGCAATGCTGATAACGTAGTGGTAAATGCTCCTCATACAGCTATGGAGCTTGCTGGAGAGTGGTCACACCCATACTCACGTCAGGAGGCTGCATTCCCACTAGCTTGGGTGGCAGAGGGCAAGTTCTTCCCATACGTAACCAAGATTGACAATGGCTATGGTGACCGTAACCTAGTATGCCGTTGCATGGATTGGAAGTAATCTTCGGATAGCTACAGACTTGTAGCATAAACAATATAGCCTGTTCAACACTTGTTGAACAGGCTATATTTATTAGCATTTACCTTGTACGTGGCGACTATCCTAGCAACTGCTTCAAAGCCTCTATGTTGCGAGCATTGTCGATAGTCTTACCCTCTGGGGTGTAGGCGTTAGCAATAGCATCAGCAAAGTGCTTCTCCACCTTGTTACGCACCACCTTCATAGTACTATTTACTAGGCCATTCTGCTCTGTAAAGGCCTCATTTGCAAGCGCAATAACTGCAGGAACCCAACGCTCGGGGAACTCATCGGCAAAGGCACCACCACGGCGATACTTTGCAATCTCCTCGCCAATGATTGCTGCGGCACGCTTATAACGCTCCTCACCCTTTACACCCTCCTCATCGAGCTTACGGTTAAGAGCCTCCTTCGAGCCTACGGCCAATGCTATGGTATATGGATTCTGGTTGTTATATACGATAACCTGGTCGATATATGGTGACTTATCAACGATAGCCTCCTCCATACCCTCTGGGCTATACTTCTCGCCATCTGAAGAGATTAGCAAGCTCTTGAAACGTCCCAAGACATAGAGGAAATTATCCTTACCCATATATCCCATATCGCCTGTATGCAACCAACCATCACGGACAGTATCTGCTGTAGAGTCGGGATTCTTCCAATATCCAGCCATCACATTCTCACCCTTGATGACAATCTCGCCCTTCTGCCCTACAGGCAACTCACGACCCTCATCATCCAAAATCTTAATCTCTAGAGGCTGAACCAAGCGTCCAGAGGAGCCAAAGCGATGGTTACCCTTCGATGGCGCATTGGTAGAGATGACTGGCGTAGCCTCCGAAAGACCATAACCCTGGAACATAGGAATACCTATGGCGTAGAAGAAGCGCTGTAGCTCACTATCGAGGAGCGCACCACCACCAATAAAGAACTGCAACTCACCACCAAAGGCCTCGCGAACCTTCGAGTAGAGAATCTTATCGAAGAGCATCACCGCAGGCTTCAAGAGACAACGCCAACCACGACCCTTGGTATATCCATCTGCCTGGTAGGCATAAGAGGTCTTGAGGGCTAGGTTAAAGAGACGCTCTGTGGTCTTACCCTTCTTACGAATTGAGGTCTCGATGCTCTTGCGGAAGTTCTTGGCAAGAGCAGGTACAGACAACAAAAAGTGAGGACGCACCTCCTTGATATTGAGAGGAATATTCTTCAACGTCTCCATAGGTGTACGGCCCACCTCGGTAGTAGCTACCGAAGCACCACATGCAATCATGATGTAGAAGCCAACAACATGTGCAAAGCAGTGGTCTAGAGGTAGGATGATTAGCGTACGCCAAGACGGAGGGATAGAGACAACCGACAACGCCTGCTCTACATTTGCAGTATAGTTGCGATGAGTAAGCACCACACCCTTTGGGTCGGCAGTTGTACCCGAGGTGTAGGTAATAGTTGCGATATCATCATTCTGAATAGACTCGCCAATAGCTAAAAATGACTCACGATTAGCCGCAAGATAGTCGGCACCACGCACCTCAACATCGGCAAGCGATATCTCACCATCACGCAAACCACCATCTACATCGCCCCACACCACAATATGCTTCAACTCGGGAAGCTCCGCGATGATATTACGAATCTTCTTAAGCTGGTGGTTTGAGACAAAGACAAGCTTGGCGTCAGAGTGTTTCAGACGGAAAGTAAGGTCATTAGCCTCCTCAAGCTTTATAGATAGAGGCACACTGATAGCTCCAGCATAGAGAAGTCCCAACTCCGAGATAATCCAGTTGTTGCAACCCTCGGCAAGAATAGAGACACGGTCGCCACGCTCAATGCCTAGCGTCACAAGTCCTGCACCGATATTTAGCGCACGAAGTTTTGTCTCGTTATATGTCATTGGCTCGAAAGCGCCATTGTGCTTCTCGAGAAGAAACTCCTTACTGCCATATTTAGCAACCGAGCCTTCAAAAAGGTCGATAATAGTACGTTTCATAATCCACATTTATTTGGTTTTCAGCCAGCAAAGGTAGTAATAAATTCGGAATCCTATGCAAGATATGCAAATTTATTCAGAATTCTCAACATAGGCATATATAAATATAGGTGTAACATATCGCTATCCACAAGATAAAGATTACCCACCTAGGAACTCTCCTAGGTGGGTAATCTTCTAGAAATAATCTTGACGTATGTTATGCCCACTTAACGAGAGCGAAGTCCATACGATGCTCCAAGTTTTCGTTATATGGGAAGACACGCAACGCCACATCGAACATACCGGTATGCTCTGGAGTGTAGTCCAATGCAAGGGTCACGGTATTCTCATCCGATGCAACAACCTCAAGAGGGCGTGTAGCGACTACGTTTGCAGCCTGACCAGCCTCAATCTGTGTTGCCACAACAAGCTCGGCACCGATATCCTCCTTGCTCAAACCTGCGAGCGAGAGGGTAATCTCGAAGTGATACTTCTGACCTACAAAGATAGCCTCGTTATCAATCTCGGCACGCTTAACATCGAGGATTGTAACATTATCCCACGCGGCAGAAACCTTACGCTTCCATGCTGCAATCTGACGAGCCATGAGGTAGTTCTTATCGAGCATAAGCTCCTTACGTACTGCAAGTTTGTTGTAGAAGCGCTCCTCGTAGTCGATGAGCATGCGGTTGGTTGTGAAGTTAGATGCGATATCAGCGATACAGCTCTTCACAGAGTTTACCCAACGGTGTGGCACACCATCCTCCGAACGATCGTAGTACAATGGAACAATCTGCTCCTCGATAGTGTTATAAATCATCTCGGCATCAAGCTCATCCTGGAAACGCTGATCGGCGTATGTGCGCTCCATAGGCAACATCCAACCAGCACCCTCCTTATAGCCCTCAACCCACCAGCCATCGAGAACAGAGAACTGCATTACACCATTCATAACACACTTCTCACCTGAAGTTCCTGATGCCTCCAATGGGCGTGTAGGAGTATTGAGCCATACATCGACACCCTGAACCATGCGGCGTGCAAGCTCCATGTCGTAGTTCTGCAAGAAGACAATCTTCCCTACGAACTCTGGCATTGCTGATACCTCTACGATACGCTTGATGAGATCCTGACCTGGCTTATCGTTAGGGTGAGCCTTACCTGCGAAGATAAACTGCACAGGACGCTCCTTGTTATTTACAAGAGCCGAAAGACGCTCAAGGTTTGTAAAGAGCAAGTAAGCACGCTTATATGTTGCAAAGCGGCGTGCAAAACCGATGGTAAGAACATCTGGCTTGATGCTATCAACAACCTGAACCATCTGGCGTGGTGACTGTAGACGTACCTGCGTAGGGTCGCTATAACGCTTGCGGATAGTCTTGATGAGGCGGTTCTTGAGGAACATACGCTCCTGCCACAACTCTGCATCATCAATCTTATGAACATTCTGCCACTCTGGGATGTTATATGTATGACCCTCGAACGCCTTACCGAAGTACTTTGAGTAGAGACGGCGAAGGTTTGACGCTACCCATGTTGGGAAGTGTACACCATTGGTTACATAACCGATGTGAAGCTCATTCTTGAAGTATCCTGGCCACATATTACCCAAGATCTCCTTTGACACCTCACCGTGCAACCATGATACACCATTAACCTCCTGCGATAGGTTACATGCAAGAACCGACATCGAGAACTTCTCGCTAGGGTCGTTAGGATTTGTCTTACCCAAGTTGATGAACTGATCCCAAGTAAGGCCCACTACATCTGGATAGTGAGACATATACTGACGTATCATGCTCTCTGGGAACGCATCGTGACCTGCTGGCACTGGAGTATGCGTAGTGAAGAGCGATGATGAACGGATAACCTCCAAAGCCTCCGAGAATGAGAGGTGCTTCTTTGCGATAAGGTTACGGATACGCTCAAGACCGATAAATGCTGCGTGACCCTCGTTGCAGTGGTATACCTGCTGCTTGATGCCCATCTTTACAAGGGCGCGGATACCACCAATACCAAGCAACATCTCCTGCTTTAGACGGTTCTCCCAATCGCCACCATATAGGTAGTAGGTGATCTGACGATCCTCCTCGAGGTTAGCCTCATAATCGGCATCCAACAAGTAGAGGTCGGTACGACCTACAGCGCACTTCCAAACACGTGCCGAGAGAGTACGGCCAGGAAGAGCAACCTGCGTTGTTACCCAGTTACCAAACTCATCACGTACAGGAGAGATAGGAAGCTTAAAGAAGTTCTGTGCCTCGTAAGTAGCCTCCTGCGCACCCTGTGCCGAGAGACGCTGTGTGAAGTATCCATAGCGATACAACAAACCTACAGCGACCATGCCTACGTTGCGGTCAGAAGCCTCCTTGAGGTAGTCACCAGCCAAGATACCAAGACCACCAGAGTAGATCTTCAACGATGAGTGCAAACCATACTCCATAGAGAAGTAAGCAACCTTTGCATGCTCTGGAGCTGGCTTCTCGTTCATATACTGGGTGAACTCCTCGTATACTGCATCCATACGCTTAAGGAACTCCTTATCGGCACACAACTCCTCACAACGTGATGCTGAAAGCTTATCCAACAACGCAATAGGGTTACGATCTACCTTTACCCAAAGCTCCTCATCTACAGACTCAAACAAGTCGCGAGCTGCAACTGTCCAGCACCACCATAGGTTGCGTGAAAGCTCCTCAAGAGGCTTAAGACGCTCTG
>JAEIGA010002856.1_pt1 | contig 27271 bp, 45 predicted proteins | sample 9270691 | NCBI WGS metagenome assembly JAEIGA01 (sample SAMN17057246, study PRJNA624740) | gut metagenome | biome: biome; isolation source: fecal sample | host: Bos grunniens | place: China: Xizang | collected 2019 | reverse complement strand
TTTTTCCTGCAAATTCGTGGCTATATATTTTTTCTATGTCCACACACCGGTCTCCACGACACTACAAAAAAATTAAAAATAGGGGGGTGTCACTCGTCCAAATTCATCCACTTTGTACCTCTTTTTGTTTCCATGTTTCTTTGCATGACAGTCACGACATAACAGCTCAAGGTTATTCCATCCCAATGTTATCTCTGGATTAGATATGTTGTTTGGTGTCAGCTCTATCTTGTGATGAACAATGTCGCCTGGTCTGTAGATCCCGTGCTTCATACACTCTTCACACATATGATGTACACTCTTTGCATAGTCTCTTCTGCATCGCTGCCATGCTTTTGATTTATAAAATCTACTTGCAAATTCTCTTGCCATATTATCTCCAATAGAAAAGTGAAATTATTTCAATGGATCTTCCAGGACTCGAACCTGGGACTACTCGGTTATGAGCCGAGCGTTCTTCCAGCTGAACTAAAGGTCCTTAGTGCGGTTTTTACAATGAAAACTTATAGATTTGGAGTATTAAGTATGAAAAAATGATACCGATTGTCTCATGGCACTTTATTACTAAATGCAGAACCGCCTAACTGCATATTGTAATCTTGGCAAACAAAAACACACCCTGTAATTAGGGTGCGTCTTGTGTAATCTTTTTCATTCAAAGGATGGCCCACATGTCATTGCTAACATTTATACCTTGTTCAGCATATACTTTAACATTTTCAAAACGGAAAAAACGGAAAAAACGGAATTATTTAAAAAAGTTTTCATATTCTTTCCGTACACTGTCACCTGTAGCTTTCCGTCCTAATCTCTTTGCCACATCTTCCCATGACATTCCTTCAAAGATTTTGTATCTGATAATACGCTGCATTCTGTTTGGGATAGTGTTCATCCACTGGTCAACTTCCAGCTTCAGCTCTTCTGCATTGGCTTTCCGTTCTTCCAGAACAGCTTCTTCCTTCTTCAGTCTATCTTCATCAGTATAACTGAACTGCACCCCCTGAACTTTGAAATGCTTCTTTTCATAAGGGAATTCAGGATTACTTCCAGAGACATTCGTCTGGATCACGGTCTTCTTTCTCTTCTTCAATCGCGCGATATGCTTTTCAGTGTCCTTGATATTCTCACATGCATCTATGTAATCATTCAGGACTGTCTTGTCCATCTGACATCTCCCCCTTTATGTTAGCTTCAAGATTCTCCATGTACTTTGTTACATCAATTCTTTTCTTTGGGATAGGAATGTTGTAAGCTGGTGCTCTGAATCTTGCGCTTGCTTTTGGATCAGGTTTACTTTCTGCCATCTCAGTCATGTTCCCTTTTCGATCCAATGTATATTGATGTTTACTTCTCTGTTGCTTATACACTACATCACCCCTTCCAAGTGTTGCGTTTTGGAACATTTGTGTTCCGTATTGGAACATATTCCGGAAAATAATTCAAAAGGAATGTCGATTAAGTCTGTGCCTTCTTTGTGCTTCATAGTCCATATTGCTCCAAGTATGTTCCAGACGAATGCTCTATCGTGTCTTTCATCTACTTGTCCATCTATATGCTTCAGCAAATGTCTTGCGCCACTGTCAATAAACGAATGCAGCGGAATTCCTTTTTCCCAGTTGCGTTCTCCATACTTTTCTGCGCCCTGCTTATAATGCATCGATACGTCCAGCATCATTTCACCGATTGTAGTTCCCATGAACTTAGAAAACTGTTCCAATGCCATATAGAGATGTTCACAACTTCCCGTATAAACAAATGTTGACATTCCATAAAAAATGTTCCGAATCGGAACACTCTGATATAATCCAGCAACAACATCCAATGGCAGCAGGTCGCATCTGCCTTTTTCTTCCTGGATGTCTCTGACAGCTCCAGTGTTGAATATTGTTCTGTTACCGGAATCTTTAATTTTGCTCATACTATCCCACCTCTTCTTTTATGATTTCGATTATTCGCTTCGTTTCTTTGATAGCTATATCAACTGACGGATAATTGATGTCAGATGTATTATCAAGAATTTTGATTCTTTCTTCTAACCTCTCAATCACACGTTTCTGCTTTTCCTTTTCTTTCAAAAACAGCTTTGCCATTTCACAGGTGATGAACATTTCCGTGTCTTCACGTTGTTTGTTTTGATGTGCTTCTATCTGCAATCTGACTGCATCCATCACAGAATCTTCGACTTTGAAATCATCCAATGAAAATGTCTTTTTCAAATCCAATTGCACCATTTCTGAAACCAGTCCAACATTTGAAAATTTAACTTTCTGCACCTGTTTGATTTTTTCAAGGTCAATCCCTTTGTATTTTACTCCGTCATTACTACGTTCTACTCCGTTCATTTAATCACCCCAATCTAATTTCTGACCACAATGTTTGCAGTATTTTGGTTTATATGGTTGGAAAATAACTGCAGTTTCACAAGATGGACACATGAAACTCAAAGTATAAAAACTTGAGTATTTATCTTCTTTTTCATGTATTTCTGTTGGTTTCTTTGGAATCTGCTTTTCCAGTGCTTCTGTCAGTACAATCTTCCACTCTAAGTCACCCGTAACAGTTTTATCTAATTTATCCAATGCTTCCTGTACTGTCATTTACTCCACCTTCTCTCTGTACGGCTGTGGTAGTGGTTGCCACGCAATTATGTTTCCACAATCATCACCACATGAATCTGTCCATTTCTGTCCATCCCAATATGCTGAATAAGGTTCAACAACATTGTCCTGTTGAACAAGATAACCTTTCTCATCGAAAACAGGTTCTTCTGGCAACCTCTCACTGCAAGGAATCCATTCACCGACTTTTGGTTGTTTTGCTATTACTTCTGCTAAATCGTTTTTATGAATATAATTACACAGAAAATAAGTCTGCAAATCTTTAATCAATTTCTTTTCATCAATCATTCTTCCCACCTCGCATATCTGCATTACTACAATACCCATCAAGTCCTAAATATTGGGCAATTTTACAATCTTGCAACCATTTACAATCTTTGCAATGAACCACAGGCTTTGCTTCTACTGTTGGTTGTTTGCTTATAATGTTGCAGAAAATATCGGCAATTCTTAAAGTCAAATTGTATGCCAATTCAGAATTCCCACTTAGTCCAAGTTTTTGTCTTTCGATTTCTTCAATCAATGCACTTCTGCTTATTAAATCATTCATTACTCACACCCCACTTCTGATTTGAGCCATTCTAACCGACACTCGTAACAATTTCTGTAATAACAATCGTTACGTTTCGGTTGTTTACACATAATCCAATCTGCCAACTCTTCATCCGTCATGCTTCTGATTCTGTCTGCGTTGGTCTTTGCTTCATAATGCTCACATTCTCTTTCTATTTCTTCGTGTGGGTTGTCCTTAATCTTTTCACACCAATTACAGATATATTCGTTGTCACTTGTAATTGCCATAAATAAGTTTTTACAATTCTTACACTTTGCCATACCTACTTCTCCATTTCTTCAAGTGCCTTTTCTGCTTCTGCTTTGGTTAGGAATACGGCTTTACCGATATTACTTGCATGAATATCTTTCCCTTTGCATCTGCCACAAGAATCGTCTACATCCTCATACTCAATTGTTACTTTGGTAGGTCTTGAAGAAAATTTAATTGCTTTCACATAACCACTATGCACAAAAGAAACAAAGTCCTTATTTGCTCTATCGTATTTTCTTTCAACAAAATAAACCACATCCCCCACCTTGCAAGGCAGTTTCAGAAGCAATCCCTGCTCTTCTGCATCAATTAAATTTTGAATGTGCTTCAAATCTTCAACTTCTATGTTCATTCCTGTTCCTGCTAATATCCCACAGTAATACATCCATCTGTCACTTAATCTTTTCATATCATTCACCATCCTCTATTTCCACCCTTCTATATCTGCAAGTTTTAAGATCACCACTGCAATGTCTCGATATAGCCGAGTTGATGCTTGATGCTTTCACACCCACCATCTTTGCCAGTTCCTTGACCGAATCAGCCATAACAATAGGCAATTCATATTTGTCATTAGTTACATACATGTATATTTTCATTTCTGTACACCTTTGGAAGCTCCATCCAAGCATTTACAAATAGATCTTGCTGAACCAGTGGAACATCTTCGTCCCCAGCATAGAAATTTCCACCACCATCAGCATCTTCTTCGTATCTTCCAACAACAGGCAACGTGAAGTTTTCAAAGGACAGAAGAACATATCTGCCATCAGAGGGATAAGATTCGTCCGTTGGTATCCACCCATCTGTTTTTTCATATCCTTCAATTATTTTATGTATTTCTACATTGGCTTCCAGAATATCCACCTCTTGCCTGCCCTGATCAATTAGTCCTATAAAATACTGTTTAATGGCTTCACTTAAATATTTAATCATCGCAATCACACTCCCTGTTCTCAGAATCAATCTTCCTGCGCCATTCGTGGTTGTAACAATGTTGGCACACTGAATATCCCATACCGATACTGTTATGAATTTCCCATGAACTGTAAGATTCACCATATTCAATCTTTGCACCACATTGAGCGCATACAATCTCTTGTCCTATATCAGAACAATACATCACACTTCCTTCTGGAAGTTCATAAGGGTCATACTCATGCTTATGCCAATTCCATTTTTCTGCTTTCATCGTCTACCTCACAATCCATAATCTGCAAAACATCTAAGTCATACTTCTTTTTGTAGTGGACTACTTTCTCCATGAAATAATCTTCATCCATCTTGTACAGCATTTTGTTTGCAAAGTTCAGGAACTTCTTCAGCAATGCGCCTCGCGTACATTTACATTCCTCTTCCAAGAAATCACATCCCATAAAGCAGAATGTGTAAAATGCGTCCAAAGTCCCACTATTGAACCTTTGGCGGATTTCTTGGTACTTTGGAAGTGAAAGAGCTTCCTTCACATTTTTCTTTTTCTCTTTTGATTCGATTATCTTCTCAGCCAAGAACACTGCTGCATCTTCATACCCATTTGCCACCAGCAGGTCGTAGATTCCACTGAACTCACATCTCTTATAAAATGGATTGTTGCTGTCTGTATTGATTTCGATTTCTTTGATCATCTCTTTATCAAAATCAAATTCATGCTTCTCAGTTAAGAATTTTGCATATTCCTGGAATGTTGCATAATGCTCACCCCATCTGTCCAGATCTACAATATCTTCTGTGTGCTTATCAAATGCATTTTTAAACTTATGCAGTCTGCCCTTGCCAAAACCGAATGTATCACACAACGTATAAAGCATCGTTACCATTACTGTCTGATAGCAGTTCGTTGCAATATTGTTATGAGCTTCTTCTATTTCACCTTTTCTTGCCCAAAGGTCCAGCTTCAGAATGTTTCGCATCTTGATTTCCTTGGTCAAAGCTTCCAGCCCCTTCTCTTTCACAATCTTATGTGCGAACAACATCCCTTCCATTCTGGCCTGGAATAATTTATCTATCTTTGCCATCCTTAATTACCCCTAAGCTTTTCTTTTTTCTGTATAAACCCTATCTAATTCATTAATGACTGCTACAATAACTTCTGTTGCTAATTTGCACTTATGCTTCTTGCACAACTCATCAGCCTCTAAAGTCAGAGCCTCCAGAACTGGAACAATTGGCTCTGGCTCCATTGCTGCATATTTTTTATAGAGTTTATAGCAATCATTGAATATTCCATTAATCTCTTTTAAATCTCTCATATCTTTCTCCTAGAATGGAATCGGCTGGTCTTCGTCCACTTCTTCAAAACCATCCGTTATCCATCCGAATTCTCTATTTGGATCATCAGCTTTCCCATAAATTCTTTTTGATTTTTCATCGTAACTAAGAATAATGCCTTTCAAATTTATCTTTCCGAACAATCTATTCTTGGCAATTATGAGCTTTCTCTGACTGTCAATCATTCCAGCTTCAAAATCAGATTTACTTCCTCTGTCGTAACTCATAACCATTCCGGCCAAGTTGGTAATATCTCCAGAACCAGCAACCTCGTCATTTGCGTCAGTAGTAAATGAATTTTTTCTACGATGCGCCACCAGAAGGATTAAACAATCATACTGCAGTGCAATTTTTGTCAGTTCCCTAACAAATTTGCCTTGCTGATCATATTTATCCGAGCCCTTCTTTTCGTCTATGTACATGGCTGTCATAAGGTTATCGATGAGAATAACTTTTATATCATGCTGCTGAATAGCCTGGACAATCGTTTCCAACAAATCTTCCTGTTCATCATCATCAATTATTCGGTTGTCATAGATAAAAGCCTTTTCTCGGTACCAATCGTCAATTAGTTTCTGATTAGGATTTGTGATAAACCGATTCACTCTTCCGTCTTTTACGTTTTCGGTAATATGGTTTCTTCCAGCAATTTGAAAATCAAACCAGCTCTTGTATAGATAATTTGGAAGTTCTCCAGAATATACGAATGTATTAAGTCCCTGCTGAATAGCATTTGCCATAATCTGACTGGCGAGTGTAGACTTCCCGTCCCCACGTTTTCCAGCAATCAGTCCTACGATTCCAAATGGAATTCCACCGTACAATGTTTCATCCAGTTCCTTAATTCCCGTCTGCAGCTTTTTCAGATCATAAATATTTACACTTTCCACATCTGCAAGAGGAATAACTCTTTTTACTGGAAGTGCAACAGCCTGTTCAATTGCCTTTCTGATTGCTTCAGGACCATGTTTTATCAAAATGTCATTAGCATCTTTGCACTCCAGATAATCAGCTTCTCTAACATGCTTTACTTTGTTTGGAAAACGTTTTGAGATTTCTTCCAGAAGTGTTATCTTTCCTTTCTCGCAATCTCCAAAAACAACTATCTCTTCGAATCTTGTTAGCCAGTCCCAGCAATATGGAATCCATGTAAAACCATTTGCACCTGTTGGAACTGAAACAGCATTGTCAATTCCAGCTGTCGCAACAGCCAAACTATCAAGCTGTCCTTCTGTAATTACAACTCTTCCAAAATCAACACATTGTTTCATTCCAAAAAGAATAGGTTTACAGTCCTTTTCACACCATTCTTTGTTTTTGTCTTTCTCTTTATCAAAATCAGTTTTTCGATATTTGATGAATCGAAGTTCACTCTTCTCATCGTAGAACGGGAACACAAGAATATTGTCTGTATCCTGCTTTATGGTAATTTCATATTTCTTCGCAATTTCCGAACTAATCCCCCTGCTTTCCAAATAAACAATTGCAGGTTCCTTTGGTTCTACTGACTTTGCTGGACGTTTAAATGTTCGATATTTTTTCTGTGGCCTGTAATATTCATCAATCTGACTTCCAAGACTAAATTCAAAATCTCTGGATAATGTGATCATATTTCCATGAGCATTGCAGGAAGCTCTTAAGCATTTAAATTTCCCAGTATTCAAATCAATGGAAAATGTACCCTTGTCTTTTCCTCCAGAACCGCCGTGGCAATATGGACAATATGTGAATTTCAATTCACTACCATTCTTCTTTGCAGTGCTTCCATTTTCTCTTGCAAAACGATAAGCATCTTCCACATTAAATTCATAAATACTCATTCTATCAATTCTCCTTCGAAGTCAGTCCAAAGGTCTATTCCCTCTTCAGTATCCGGAAGAAGCGCCGCAGGCTTATTATTTTCTCCATATGATTCTTTATATGATTCTTTATATGATTCTTGTATGTGTCCGTTCACTGTCCGTTCACTGCTCGTTGACTGTCCGTTCACTGCACCGTTCACTACACGCACATCTTGAAATTTCCCATAATTTACAAGGGTTATCTCTGTTCCGTTCACTGCTCCATATCTGACATTTTTCCTAATAATCATGTTGTCACTTTCAAGCATCTTTAAAAACCGCGAAACCTTGCCTCTGCTCCATCCCCATCGGTTTGCAAGGAAGTCCTGACTTTTATATACATGACCTCGCTTACCATCAATAGCCACACCATTTGACATAAATTTTTCGTCTTTATGATTAGCTAACTGAATCAAATCTAACCATGCTCTGGCTTTGTCAAAAGGTTTTTCTTTCCAAAGCCAATGTTCAAAATATTGTCTATCAATTTTGACAAATGCCATCGCACTCACTTCCTTCCAAATGTTCTTTCAATTCCCGATACAGAATGTCCCTTATTAATCTGCCTGTTGTCTCTGCCTTGCAGAAATCCAACTGCATACCATATCGACTACGAAATGCATCAATACTTGCAACCAATGCCTGCGGAGTCATTTTGCTTCTGTACTTTCCAGAATAAATATTCTCCCAACTTCCACCTTCCACAATGAGATAAATCTTCGTTCCAACAGCTGCAGCACGTTCAAATTCTCTTTCAAATCGTCCACGCTCTTTCCCGAAACACAAACACAATTCTCCGATACTCATCTTGCGTTCAATCACTACATGTTTGGAAAAGTCCAATTCACTACCATCTGGAAGTATGCATTTACAAGAATAGTCTCCAGCGTCAAGCTTTCTTCTTTCTGCTGGAAGACCACTTATTGCAATTCGTCTTTTCAAATTCTGTGTCGGCTGTTCTCTAGTGTCCACAAGCAATGTCATGGACTCCAGAGAACTCATTACATCAAAATGATTCAAACCAACTCACCTCTTAGAATGGGATTTCTTCATCAACTCCATCCGGAATAGACATGAATCCATTTGCATCTGCTGGAACTGCAGAAGATGATGCTGTTGAATTTGGAAGCAATGTATCTTTTGGAATTCTAAAGTTTCCAGATCTGATATTTTCTACAGTTGTAAAGCTGTGTGGATTTGTGAAGAATCCATGATTTCCATTGAATTCATATTCTTTATTGTTGAAGATTACGCCAACCATCTTTCCTTTAAGTTTTGCCTCATCCCAATCAAAGAAGTATCCTGGATTAGAATCTTCGATTGCTACGATGTTTGTATTAAATCTCTTCTGAGTCCATTCATCCTTTTCAGATCCGTCTTCTTTTGGAATGTTAAATCTGATAGTTCCTTTCCACTTCTTGTCTTCACTTGTCTGAGCTTTGAAGTTCTTGTCAAAGAACCCTGCATATTCACCTTCTACAATGTCAAATGCAATAGCAAAACGGTCGCCCCATTCGAAGTTCTCTTCTTTTGCGTTAATAATCTTTGCTACATAACCTCCAACTGGAAGTTTTTCCTGTTCTTTAATCACATTGTTTCTGTTAAAACATCCTCTTTTTTTCATAGCTTACTATTTATCCTTTCTTAAAATTCTTCTAATGCTTCTATTACTTTTGTAATGTCATTCTCGATTTCATCCACCTCAAAAGCTCCCAATGGAGTCTTTACTGTAGACCTGTCTGCATGTGTACGGAAAATATATTTTCCATCTTTACACTCTGCCAGTAATACTGTTGTTAATTTGCTCTCCAGAACAATTTTATCCAGCTTTCTACCGTTTGTTTTCATGCGGGTGAACAAATATCCATTGTCGTCTGAAATCGTCTCAGAATGGGCCAAAATAATCACTGTCATGTCGTCTCGCATCAACAGTGCATAGTCAATAATGTCGTATATGTAAGAAGCAAGGTCTGTCCATTTCCCGAAGCCCTGCACTTTAACATTTCGCATTTCTTCAGCTACCATGATTCCGTTGATAGTATCAATTACCACGGTCTTAAACTTCTTCATATTGTCCTGGCTATTAAGCTTTTCCAATAGATTCTTCACGACTGTAGGCTTATCTGTCTGGAAGTAGTTCGGTGGAGTTCCAGCATCGTTATACTGCTTTCTCCATCCTTTCCAATTAAGCCCCTTCTTGTCACAATCGATATAAAATGTTGTTGTTGGATCTAAATTACGCAGCGAAGTTGTTTTACCAGCTCCGCTCTCTCCAATAATTCCAATGACCTTAGACATTTAGTTATCCTCCTTTATTATTCTGGTTATATTAAGAAGTGCCTGAGTCAGATTCGATATATCCCTGCTTTGGTAGTATGAATCAACTGAATTTGTTGCATCTTCTGCCAATCTGGAATCCAATAAATCCTCAATGCGTTCTTTACGTAATTGATTCATTTCGTTATTACTCACAACATCACCTCATAATATTCTTCCAAACACTCCTCACATATACCGCCATCTATTTTGTATAGCTTGTCTCCTTCGTACAGTGCTGCTCCACAACTATTGCAGTAGTTCACTGGCTCTGGATCATCTGGAGGAGTTGTTTTCCAATAATCATAATTCGGTAAGCATTCCATTGCATTTACCACCCTCTTGCGTTATAATTTAATTGACTTTATTCCTGAGTGCTTGAGGCTTGCCGGCCTATGAGAGCACTCTTTTTTATGTTTTGATATAAAAATCATCACCATCTACAAGCAAATGAATCGCTCCATCAACAAGCGTAACTTCGTACCAGCTTTCATCATTAGCAAATGTCACACCAGCTCTCAGCCCGTTCTTGCACCCGTGTGCAGTCATATGTACAGGACCAATTCCAAGATGTTCAACAGTTGTCTCAAATTCTTTCAGGACTTCTGCCAGCTTATTACCAATTCTTATCCAATCTGCTCTTGTTATTTCTGCCATCCTTCTTCTCCTTTCTACCATATTCACTACAAGGCATTCCCCTTGCTTTATCGGAAATTCCGCATCGCTCATACTTCCAACAAGTAATGCAGATCCCGTCCTGCTTGTTCTTTCTCATCCCCTCCTCCTAAAGGTATCCAACTTTATACAATAAATAGCATGCTATGATGATTCCCAATATAAAACCAATAGTCATTACTATTATTGCAGTTGCGACATATTCAATTATCTTCTCTCTGCAGCGTCTTTTTATGATGTGATACTTGATACTATTCTTCTTACAATGCATATCCAAATACCAGCCAATAAGCTACCATCCCAACCATAAACGCCATTGCAATTGCTCCTGCAATTAATACATCTCTTGATTCTTTACCCATGCTTGTCCCCTCTCTCCTGCATTACGCAGGCTCAATCTTCTCGTACCCTAACCCCTCCATGACCTCTTTCACTCTGCCTACCAGCATTCTGTGAAGCTCTTCCTGATTGAGTTCTTCTTGTCTGTAAAGTTCACCATTAAGCCTTACAAGCTTTACAATTTTCATTTTGCTTTTCACAGCATCACCTCACTTATATGTATGTGGTATGGTTTGTACTTGTTGATAAGTTTTAAGCACTCTGTTCCAGATAAGCTAGGTCCTTAACAGTTTCCAATCTTTTTTTGCAATCCTGATAAATCTCTTTGTAATGCTTACCAGTGAGAATTCCCGTATCAATCACATGTAGAATGATATTTTCCATCAAGGACAGATTATTAAGTTGCATCACTGTAGCTTCATCCCTTTTCTGGACTCCTGCCATCTTATTTGCAAGCTTGGAATATGTCATGTAGAGCTTATCTGCATGTTCGCTTCCCTGCCCTTTGGCATATTCGACCAACTTTTTAATAACAGCAGTCTCAGCATTTCTGGTGAGTTTTCCAGCTTTTCGAGTCTCAATCCATGCTTGTGTGGATTTCTCTTTAATGAATGCTTCCATCTGGTTAAAGGCTTTTATGTACTTCCATTTCCATTCAAGGGCATCTTTTCCAGTGAACCCCATAACTAAAAGTGAAAATCCATCGCGATTCATAATGTACTTTTTCAATGTTCTTCCAATGCTGTCTTTGTAAGATGATTCCTTGAAGCATTGACCCCAATTTTGGGGTGAACTGTTTTTCTTTAATTCTTCAATAGAGCGCAACACTCTATCATGTCTCTTTTCAAACTTCTCAGCCACCTGCAAGCTATCACATACAGCTTCATCATTTTTTAGATATACAAGTTCGTTCAATTTGTTCCTCCCGTGTTTAACATGTTAGACATTTAGTCCAAAAAAATATCGCTAACCTTCTTGTTTAATGCATTTGCAATTTTAGAGAGTGTCCCTGTTGTTGTGACTGTAACAGTTCCACTTTCCAAACCAGAGATTATTGTTCTGGAAACATTTGCGGCTATCGATAACTCTTCTTGTGTCATTCCTTCTTTTTCACGAAGTTCACGAATTCTGTATTTCAACCTTCTCATCCTCCTTTTTGTTTAACTTGTTCAACATTTGTTAAACAGAGTCTAACATGTTAAACACTCAAAGTCAATACTCTTTGTTCAAAATGTTTGACATTTCCAACGCTTAATTGTACAATATATTAAACAAGGAGGGGTTCGCATGACATTGGGAGATGTTATTAAAAAATATAGAAAAAATAATGATTTAAGTATGGATAAATTTTCGGACAGAAGTGGTATAAGCAAAGCATATATTTCATTACTTGAAAAAAATAAGCACCCTAAAACAGGAAAACCGATTACTCCTTCTATCCAATGCATAAAGCAAGCTGCTATCGGGATGAATATGGATTTCGATGAATTATTTAATATGATAGACTGCGAAGTTTCTTTAGATAATAAAGAATCATCTAATATTGTAATTTCAACAAATGATCCTGATTTAAAAAGAAGTGTTGAATCAATTGCTCGGAAAACATCTGGGTTTTCTCGTGCTGACAATATCTTGATTTCAATGGTACAAGCTACATTAAAAGAAATGTTAAAAGAGAAAGAAATGGAAGAGTTTAACCAGAAATTAAGAGAAAGACTACCTAAAAATTTTGGAATGCCTACAACAATGGCAGCACACTTCGATGGTGGTGAATATACTGAAGACGAACTTGATGAAATTCGCCAGTTTGCCGAATTTGTTAAGAATAAAAGACAGTCCTAATTATAGGACACCTAAGAAAATATACTAGAGCGGGAGGTGTTAATATGAACGCTTATGAACGTCTGGAAGACGAAGCCTGCAGAGACGGTATAGATATTGTACGAAGAAAATTTAACAGTCCAAGAATCAAAGGACTGTACTACAACGGAACTGTTGCGATTAATGATGATATAGAAACATCCAATGAGAGTGCCTGTGTTCTGGCAGAGGAACTCGGACACCACTACACCACTGTAGGCAATATCCTAGACCTCTCAGACAGCCAGAATCGAAAGCAAGAACGACAGGCAAGGCTTTGGGCATACAATAAACGAATCGGTTTGTATGGCTTAATCAGAGCTTTTGATCATGGATGTAGGACAAGGCATGAAACTGCTGAATACTTGGAAGTAACAGAAGAAGCTTTAGAAGATGCAATACATTGTTATCGTGATAAATACGGGATTTGCACATCTGTAGAAAAATATACCATCTATTTTATACCAAATCTGATGGTATTAAAAAAGATATAACCGCTTCAATGTTTTATTAAAAAATATCATATTTATGTAAAGAAGGTGTTGAAAATGGAAATACGTATTGGAATAGACAATGGCATACCATTTTGTCTGATACCACAGCGAACTGTTGATTTAACCATTCTTGAAGAGCAATTTGTCGAAAATTTATTTCGAGAATTGGCAAAAGAATTAGACAAGGACATATTTCGCTTAGACAAGCGCAGTGATGCGTACACAACCGTTTGTTGCTCTGACGATTATCTTTCAGATTTTTTAAGATTTAAATTAACAGAACGTACAAAGTGGTTTTCTGTTGCTATTAGCCAAAAAGATATTGTGAAATATAAAGATAGTGATCTGTTTAAAGATCAAAAAAATAAAAGAGAACGCTATTGGAAGGTAAAATTAAAAAATGACTATGACCTTTCTTCTTATATTCCAATAATTAGAAATGCAATTATCCAACAATTATCTTACGAAAACAAATAAAAAAACCGCCTAAGTGTTGCAGCACCTAGACGGTCGAGTATACCACCGAAATGATACACCCCTAACAAAAATATTGTATCATCTTCGGACACCCAAATCAAGGAACTTAGCTTCGTTGGGTGTTATTTTTATACCATTTTTCATAAAATTCACTAAGGAGATGATATTATGACTAGCAACGATATGAAGTCAGGTGCTCTCTACATTAGAGTCAGCACTCATGATCAGGACGAACTCTCTCCAGATGCTCAGATTCGTCTTTGTCTTGATTATGCAAAATCAAACAATATCCTTGTTACTAAAGAACATATCTTCGTGGAAAGCATCTCTGGAAGAAAAGCAAAAAACAGACGCAAGTTCCAGAAGATGATAGCTCTGGCCAAATCCCAAGACCATCCATTTGATGCAATCATTGTATGGAAGTTCTCTCGATTTGCTCGAAACCAGGAAGAATCAATTGTATATAAAAGCATGTTGAAAAAAGACAATATCGAAGTGATTTCCGTATCAGAACCATTGATAGATGGTCCTTTCGGTTCCTTAATTGAGCGTATTATCGAATGGATGGATGAATACTACTCTATCCGTCTTTCTGGTGAAGTACTTCGTGGCATGGGTGAAAAAGCACTCAAACAAGGCTACCAGATATCTCCACCATTAGGCTATGCTGCAGTCGGCAATGGAGAACCTTATATCATCGATGAAAAAGAATATGAAATTGTAAGCTATATCTTCGAGCAATTTGATAAATATGATAGAGATCCTACCAAGATTGCAAGGAATCTGAACGCAATGGGACGAAGATCCAAGCGTGGAACACTCTTCGAACCGCGAACTATTAACCGAATTTTAAAAAATCCATTTTACTATGGCGAGGTTGTTTGGAAAGATACTTCATTTATGGGAACCCATGAAGTGCGACTTACTAAAGAACAATTTGATAAAAGAATGGAAAAGATTCAGAAACGATACAAGCCTGATAAACGTCACAATATATCGTCCTGCAATCATTGGCTATCTGGTGTCTTAAAATGTGCTAAATGTGGCGCTTCTCTTGCGTACAACGGAAAGCATAACAGAGTTCCTGGATTCCAATGTTGGAGATACTCCAAAGGATTCCACAAAGAATCATGCTTTATAAGCGAGCGAAAGGTTCTTGATGCTGTTTACACATATTTCGAGGATATACTTGCTGGAGAAGAATTCCAATACAAAATGAAAACACCGCAAAAAGATTCTCATGATGAGGAAATTTCTGCACTCAAGAGAGAGCTGGAAAAAATCGCCACCAGAGAGAGCAGAATACGGCTTGCTTTTGAAGATGGGATTGATACCCTTGAGGAATACAAGGAAAACAAAAAGCGTCTTATTTCGCAAAAAAACAGCCTTCTGGAGGAAATTGCAAAACTAGAGTCATTCGTTCCAGAAGAACCTTCGAAAGAATACGCACTGGATAAAATCGAAAGTGTGTATAATATTATTAAAAGCCCTTCAACCGATTATGAGACCAAAGGAACTGCAATACGCAGCCTTTTAGAATCAATCATATTTGACAGAGAAGCTGGTGAATTCCGCTTTATTCTCTACATTTCATAGTTGTTATATGTTTCTGCCATCCGGTCCACCAGAGTGCAAAAACCTACAACATTTATATAAGAAGAAAGACAATAAAAAAAGCCCGCCTCGATTGAGACGGGCTGTAATTTGCCAAAAATGTACGATTTTAGTTATTGTTTTTTCTATAATTATTTAATGTAAATCTTTCGAGTAGTTGTGTTGAATCCACACACCCAGCCAGATGGAATTCGAATCCATGTTCTCACTCCGTCAGACTTCACTTCTAAGCAGGTGACTGTTGTGCCTGCTGCCAGTGCATTTCCTGCAGCATGATTACGTCCTGAAGCTGTCCATTCTTCTTTTGGCTTGATTTCACAATTAAGCCCTGCACCTCTTCGAACATTCATGTTGCTCTGGAGCTTGTAGTTCTTGCCAATATTATATGCTGGATAAGATGCAATTCTTTTCAATGCATCAGCTACGAAGCAAATAACGTGACCGAATTCTCTCAGGTAAATATCCCCAAATACTGCACGAAGTGAAGTTCTTGTGTATGTCACAGAACTGTAAATAGCAATCTGAATAATTCCCTTTTCCTCCAACTTACTCATTCGGCTTCTTAAGTTGCCTGTAACGGCAGCATTTCCATCAACCACAAGAATCTTATAAGCCTGTTCGTAAACACTCTTGCCGTATAGTTTATAAATCGCACCGAGTAGAGCTGCTACGATAGTAGAAGAACAGTCACCTTCGCAAGGTGTATTAATCTTCGAGAAGTCAAAGTTTACTTTGATTGCTTCTTTGAGAAGAGACATTCTGCCTCCCTGATCATAACCTACTTTGTTATTCTTACAAATTTCAATCATGTTATTTCCAAACTCTTCACGGAGTTCTTTGTTTTTGATTCGAATAACATAATCTGCTTTCATATTGTAGAATGTACGGATACAGACCTCTTTTCCAGTCTGGTCTCCGGACTTTCCACCTTTTGCTTTTCCACGTTCATCAATAGAACTGTGCGCTATATATTTTGCCATACGACTAACTCCTTTCTGTTTAACGTGTATGATTTTTACTTTTATGCACGTAAAACTCACTAAATTTTATAAAAACAGTGAAAAAGAGGACGATGTTACTCGCCCTCATACTTCTGGTTATATGTAGCTTCGTCCTGTTCCACTTCATGCAATGCTTCAGACACTTCTTCCGGAAGTTCCTCTGTCATATCATCAAGAAATCTCTGAATAAACATTTTAATCTTGGCTGGAACTGGAAGCCCACACAATGTCATGTTCTTTAATATACTTACAATTTCATACAATATAAACAACAGACAGAACAGCTCACAAATCCCTAATCTATTAATTCCAATATACTGCAGATATTCTTCCGGAATCATGAACAGGAAATCCATCTTAACCATCGAATCAATGAACATTAAAAAGACAACACTGAGAATCATGGCAACCTTTCTAATTGCTCCATCAATTCCAACACAGCTGTTAAACTTATGCTCCCGAATTGCTCTAAGAACACCGAGCACTGTATCCATAATCACTGCGTACAGCAAGATTACAAAGAAAGAATGTGCCCCTAAAAATACTAATAATTCATTCAATTTCTTATCCTCTCTTTCCCAAATAAAAAGGACATCCGAAGATGCCCTTTCTTACCAAAATTTCATTCCATCCATTCCCAAGAATATGATTACAGCAATCATAAATCTCATGAATGCGACGTATGTCTTGAACCACAGCTTACCCTTTGTTTCTGCATCTGCAAGTGCGATATCTTTGTTGAGTATCACAATGATATGAAACATAGCAAAGACAATCGTAAATGTCGATATAGGCATCACTGCTATAATCACCATCAGTACAATGGCAATCTTCATGTAAATTGTGTACGCTCTGAACCACAGTTTTTCTTTTGTTTCTGTGTTAGTTGTTAGCGTATCTCCGTACAAGATTGCTATTGTAATGATTGTGGCTAGTATGATAGATAATATTGCTAGTGTATCCATTTTCTAGCCCTTTTATAAACAGAAGCCAAAGACAAGACAGTTGCTACTATCTGCCGTACCTGTAGAACTTCTTTCCCCGAAATAATTGTTTTTGTGTACATAGATGGAATAGCCAATCGTAGGCTTACTTATCGTCCTAGTCAGATAACCTCTAGAGTACTCCAAGTATAAATCACTTGATTTATATGAGGAGCCAATACCACTAACTGTAGCATACGCTTCGTACTTTTCTCCCTCAACAAGGGCTTTGCTATATTCTAGCCCTAATTCTGTTGCAGATGGAGCCCATCCTTTATCAATGCTTATGGCTTTAGTTGTACGGTCACTCTTATAGTATTCTTTTTGAACTTCTTTAATATTATTTTTCAAAATAGTTGGCATGTTTTCAACATACCCATTGATTTTGCTTCTCCATTGTGAAGTCGACCAATCAGACTCTGAACCAGTGAACAAGTTCCAACTTACTTGATAACTTGATGAAGCTATAATAGAAAGACTGGCTTTCCCACTACCATCAGATAACGTATCATGTTGAATACCGATAATCTTCATATTAACTGTTTGGTCAGAGCCTCCTGTAATTGCAAAGGATTCTGTTCTTTTATCACCAACTGCAAAAGAATCTAACTCACCTCTGTCTATTGCCTGTACAATGTCTTCCCATGATGAAGTAGCAAATGAAACGCCAGGCTTCCAGGTAGCACAAGTATTAATATCGCCTGTTACAGAATTTACAGATGGATTCCAACCATTAAAAATGTAACCACCCTTCGTTGGTGTATAGATGTTACTTACATTCGCTCCGTATGTAGTTTCTACAGTATGTAACAAAGTAGTTCCGTCTTCATCATAGAAGTTTACGGTGTAGTATCTTGCAGAGGCACTATAAGAAGCATATACAACCCTGTCCTCTGTAACATTCTCTAATGCACTAGAATTGGCATTTCCACCACTTGTCAAAGACCACCCACTGTGTGTGTAATCATACGCATTCGTACTTTCTTTTGTTGGTGTGGAAATATCACCATGAGTAACAGGGTCTTTACAATCATCACCAATAAGTACTGGCATTTTGAATAACTCTGTAGTACCATCCTCACTCATGAAAGTAACGTACTTTACGAGTGCAGAACTTCCAGCACTGATTCCACTGATCTTTGATGGAAAATCAATCGGTTTCATTGTACCTTCTTCGCCTGTTTTCTCACGAATCGCTGTAGCAATGTCTGCAAATAAATTCTTTAAAGCATTAGCCACTAATAGTCACCCCCTAATGCTTCTTCGATGTAAGCATCAATTCTTTCATCGATTTTTGTGTAGAGTTCGTTAGGAATGAATTTGATGTCGAGTGGTTTAACTGCACCTTCTTTTGTAATAGATTTGGCGTGCATTCCATCAAAAACCATAACCCACATCCCTTTTGTGAATGTGCCTACACCTTCATAGGTAAAATCTTCTAGTGCCACAACTACCGTCATATAGTTGACAGAAATCCATTTTCCTGTGTCATCTCCAAACATTACCTCTTGGTCTGTCAGCACCATTGTTTGATCTACAATTGCACCCTCTAAGTTATGTGTTCCCTGGACGAGTGTACTTCCGAGCAACTCATCCATCGTATAAACTTCGTCGCTATATTTATAAAAACTAGCAACGACAGCACCATCTTCGACAAGCTCAATGGACGCCAAGCCTGTTGTATCTCCGTCCCATTCGAGATAAGTTATTGATTCTTCTCCAAATGGCTTATCAGTTAAATCGTTCCAGGAAGATACGCCACCAATATCTGATTTTCTTGCGATAGTATCTGGGATGTATTTTTCGTCAAGTTTCTTGACTTCTTTCTTTGTGAGTGATTTCGGATATGTTTCATCAAAGACAAACACCCAAACACCTTTTGTGAATGTACCAATTCCATCCACAACTGCATCTTCCAATGCAATTGTCACCATCATGAAATGGACAGAAAGAACCTTCTCTTCTGTACCACTAGCGAAAAGAATACTTTCTGATGTTATGTCTATTGAATTTCCTGAATTCAAGACAAGTGTACTTCCTGCCAGTTCTTCTTTTGTATAAGTGTCATCACTATATTTGTAGAAACGACCATAGACAACGCCATCTGAAACAGCTTCAAGGCATTCCATTCCTTTTGTGTTTCCATCCCATTCAAGGAAAGTTGTTGTGTCATCAAATCTCAAGTCATTCCACGAAGATACGCCACCCGCAGCACCATTCTTAACTCCAGCAACGATATCAGTAATTCCTAACAACATCTCTGTTAATTCGTCTTTGAATTCTGGGTCAAAATCTTCAATATCACAATCAATACTTTCTGAAACTCTCAAATCTGTATTAAGTTCTGAATGCCATGCAACATCCAACTCATCGCCCTCTGTTCTTCGCATACAAATAACAAATGGCAATGCACCATTTGTGTCTGTTGCTGGTCTTCTAAGTGTCCATGTGAAGTAAAGCATTCCAGCATTATTTGGGTCTACGATTAAGTTTTCACAGAGACTCTGTCCAACATCCTTGTTAGCTTTATAAAAACTAACATATGGAATTGTAGTAGACAGGTCTTCTCCATTCTGTGAATATCTTGGCCCATGGAACACCAAAGTTGTCACTTTATGGTTAAACTGAGGTCCTACTTTCCGCACACTCTCAGGCACATCCATGGTACCATCTGTGCCAATGTCAATAACTTCAACACTTTGCAATAATTCTTCAAGCGTTTTCATTCAAATCCCTCCTTATTCGACCAAGCCAGGTTCGATATAATAGTGTGCTGATGCGTAAATATAATAGCCACTTCCAATTGCTCTAATCGCAGTTCCTCTGATCTTAGTTGCATCAGAATGTGTTTTATTATAAATAATTCCAGCTGCACCTCCACTGGATTCCTGAGATGCAGACATTGCAACTGCTATATTCATGTCCGTTGGCAAGAATTTTGAATCAAGATAGCCAATCAGGAACGATTCACCTGCAGAAAAACTCTGCTTGCTGATTCCGTAAAGATTAATTACCACTTCACCAGTCAATTTATTGTATGTTAATCTGCTACCTTTCAAATTGAAATACGCTGAACTTTCAAGGGTGATTTTGTCTGTGAAAGAAACCACCTGACTTTCAAACTCTTTATCCGAACCACTCATTTCTGTAAGCGGTGCCACTTTCTCATATAAAGGAATCAGTTCTGTAATCGTAAGACCCTCAAGTTTCACTTTGTACATCGAAATATACGTATTATCCGCACCATCTCTAAGGGATTCTTCTGTTACAACTCCTGCTTCACCTACGTTTTTATGAACAAATTTTTCCGCATATTCCTGACCGCCATCAGAATAAATATGATACCCAATAATGTCGTATCTTGTAGCATTCTGCGCTCCAGTCTCAATCACGAAATCGTCTGCAGTATTTGCTTTAATCTGAATTCTACGCCCCTGTGACACAATCACACCATCAGCGATGCGGACGGTATTGTTGTCAACAATAGATGCTGCACATGCATTACCAGTTGCTAATACATATCTTCCAGAACCGAAAATCCCCTGAAGCAAATCTGCATCATGGATGTGCGTTACGGTACATTTAGCACCTGTTACTAAATCTCCCATATTATCCCTCTCCTTTCACTTTGTATTCGATACTTTCTACACCTTCGGAAATTCGAAGGATTTTTCTTGTAATTGGCTGTTCCACGATAAGTTCAATATCGTTTTTGCGACCAACTACGATATCACCGATATCTAACTCGACATCAGTTACTTCGTCTATCTGTAAAGACTTGCTATTTGCAAGTTCCTTCAGTTTTTCAATGCCTTCTTTTTTCAGATCTGCAAGACTTTCGACTCCACTATTCTCATAAAGACCCTGTCGTTCTGCAAATCCTGTATAGTACTGTGTTTCACTGATGCTTCCATCAGCACCAACATACAAGTCAACTCTCTGTCGGTTCTTAAGTTCTCCCTTTCCCCAGCAGATTAGATGGTTGATTCCCATTTGATTATTAATAAACTGCAATGTAAGCCCCGTGTCTTCGTCATAAGTTCCGTCCACTATCGCAATTGGTACAGCCTCAACAAATACTGATATCGGTTCTCCTGCTGCAGTTCTCTTTGCGTAAATCTTCAACCTGTGCCCGTATGTTTTCAGCATGTCCATGATTCCTTTTAAGACTGATACATGAAGTTCGAATTGATAATTTACTGTTATTCCAGTATCGACATTAGGAACAATGAAAAAGCCTCCAAGCACACCGCTTAGAAGCTCTCTCATAACTGTATGAAGTTCTCCGCTGACTACTTTATAATCCGTTCCAAAATCCGGTTCAATCATCCACTGTGTAAGAAGACCACGCCATGTCCAGCCCTTCAGCGCCTTGCTCTCTGTACCGCTATATCCGTTATGATATTCAATCACACCACCGAATTCTGTTCCTGGAACGTAAAGACCATATACAAGAGTATTCTCTGAAACTTCAAAGTCATTACTTGCCTCAGAGTCTCCCACCTCGAAATCCACGTCAACATCTACAGAATGCATTTCTTTGAATTCCTGGTTAAATGCTATTAATTCCAAAGCGGTTCACTCCTTTCCACGAATACTGTCAAATCAATTCCATATGTTCTGGAGTAGCTGATAGTAACGGTTCCACAAGGAATTTTCTTGAAAACTGAATATTCCGGGCTTCTATAATGGAATATATTCTTAGTATTTCCATGTGCATCAACCATGTATAAGCGCTTTTCCTTATCCACATATGGTCTGCTATCAATCACCATGTACTCACCTTCATTCAGCGGATAATCCACGATATATGGATGCCCTGCGATGTTGATAAGCACCGATGTTGTAGGCCCATAGACAGTCATTTTAAAATCTGAATCCGTATAATGATCAATATTAACATTAGCCTTTGTTGACAGTTTGGAATATTCATACTCATATGTATATGGATATATTTTTCCGTCCTCATCTCCAGAAGTTATTGAACCAATTGATATTTTTTTCTCCAAAATCCAAAATGGATATGGCGCTAAAAACACTGTTTCATTAATGACTCCAGAGCCATTGTCATTAGGGAATGTGTTTGATTCAATAAAGTATCCTGTAACATAATAATCTCCCCAAATAAGCTTACCTGGTAATAGATTTAACTTATCCTTTTCCATGGAACCATGGATATCATTTAATGTTTTTCTTATATCAGAATTGGATCCTGTTACCCAAAATTCTAATTCCAATGTCAGTGGATCCTTTTCAAACTTTTCTATTTTGACACCAAATTGTTTTGCAAGAGAAGTATACTTCCAACTTACATTATGGAAGTTCCCAGTCTTTAATCTAAACTTAGCGTTTAACAAGTTGTATTCGATGCCATCTGAATCAATGTATTTTATCATTTTGCGAACACAACCCCTCTCTCTTTTAATTGTCTGTCAAGCCTTCTTCCGTCAAGGATTATCGCATTACTTGCATCCTGCGCTCCAGATCTTACTGCATTGTACATTTGTGTTGGGTCTAAACTTGTCGTTTTTAGGTCTTTCATTGTGCCATAGCTAATCGTGTCAGATACTTTTGCAACTGCTTTTGCGACTTTTGGAATATTATCATAAATCCCTTTTGTCAATCCATCAATGAAGTCTGGCATCCACTCTTCATAGTAATGAAGCGGACCAACATCTGGTCTGGAGAAATGCAAGTAAGATGCTATTTTGTCTGCAATACCCTTAACAGAACTTACAAGGCCTTTTATTTTGGATTTAATACCTTGTATTAATCCTTCAATAAAATCTTCCCCCCATGTTATGGCTTTGTTAGGCAATGAAGTGATAAATGATATTGCACCATTAAAACCATTTCTAACTGCTGAAGTTATCCCTGCAAGCGCACTTCGAATCCTGCTAACCATATTTGAAAAGGCTTCAGAAACTTTTGTACGTATGGACTCCGTTACACCAGACAACCAGCTTCTCAATGCGGTCCATTTTTCTTTAATCCAATCTGTTATAGCGCCCCAGTTTTTAATGATTGCAATAATTGCAACAATTGCAGCGATTACTGCAGCTACTATTGCGATAATTGGAAGTATCGAAACTTCAAGCGCACCAAATGCGGTAGCAAGTCCACCTATTGATGTGATTAATGTTCCAATAACCACTAACATAGGACCAATTGCAGCAACAATCATCCCAACAATAACAATTACTTTCTGAACTGTTGGTGATAAGCCTGAGAACCATTGTGTTAATACTGATATCTTTTCACTGACAGACTCTATCATTGGCGCAAGTGTATTGCCTACTGCTTCACCAAGCGCAGCACCTGCATCTTTCAACGAATTCATACCAGTTGTTAATGCATCTGTACCGTCTAAGGTAGAAGCGTATGTTTCATCTACACTTCCCAAACTGTCTTTCATGGAAGTTCCAAGCTCTTCAAATGACAGTGAGCCATTTTTACAAGCCTGATATATTGCAGCACCTGCACGTTTCCCAAACAAATCATATGCTGCCTGCAATCCTGCCGTCTCACTTTTTGCATTCACCATTGATTTTTGCATCTCTGCGAGTGCTTCATTCATAGGCTTACCATTCTCTGTTGCTGTAGCTAATGCTTTTGTAAGACCTGACATAACCTGTGTAGTGTCAGCTCCTGACATTTCTACATTACCAAGAAAATTAGCTGCATCTGATGCTCTAAATCCTAACTGCTGAAGAGATGCCGAGTTTGTAACCATACTTGAAGCCAATGAATCCATACTAACACCTGTACGCTGGCCAACTGCATTCATGGTATCAAGCATTGCTCCCGCATCTTCTGTTGACAATCCAAAAGCAGTAAGTACTTTCTGCACCTGATCAATTGAACTCGAAACATCAGTGCCATTTAATTCCGCAAACTTAACAAACTTAGTTGATAATTCATCCAGTGCGGTTCCAGTTAATCCAAATCTTGTATTAACTTCCCCTACTGCAGTTCCAGCTGTTTCAAAAGATGTTGGAATTGTTTTTGCCATGTTCTTAGCAATATCTTCCATTTCACTAAGCGCATCGCCTGTTGCGCCTGTTTTCTGGACAATAATATCCATCCCTGCATCAACTTCGTTAAATGCAGCAATAGAAGCGACACCAACTGCAACTATCGGAGCTGTCACATTCTTGCTCATGCCTTTCCCGATTTCCGTCATCTTTCCACCAATTGCAGAAAGTTTAGTCCCCGCTCGTTGAAATGAGTTTGGAATATCTTTTGCTTGCTTCTTTAAATTTTTAAGCTGATTTTTCGTATCAATTATTTCTCTTTGCAATGCATCATACTTATCCTGCCCAAGTTCGCCATTTTCTAGCTGTGTTTTTGCCTGCTTATCAGCTTCTTTTAATGATGATAACTTAGTTTCCGTATCTTCAATTGCGCTTGCCAGAAGCTTCTGCTTCTGTTCCAGTAATTTTGTATTTGTTGGGTCAAGTTTGAGTAACTTGTTTACATCCTTTAAACTTCTTTGCGTAGTATTTAATGACTTATCAACTCCACGCAGGGCCTTATCAAGCCCAGTGGTATCACCACCAATCTCAATCGTAATCCCTTTAATTCTACCTCCGGCCAAGATACCACCTCCTATAATGCATCAATATCTGACTGCGTAGCCATTCTTGGATAGTCATAATCGTCATTTTTTAATTCAATAAACATATCATTCACTATACCAATGCTGAGAAGTTCCAGATCCGAAATAGAAATACCGCATTGAACACACCTAAGCATGAACAAAGCGGTATTGACTTCTCTATCTATTTCTCTTTCTCTTTTTTTGGAACTGACATCTGTTTATTCTCCATATTCCATAACTCAAGAACATCTGGAAGAATTTCATAAATATCAAATGTTTCAAACTGTTCCAACCATTCATCAATTTCTGACGGCTGATTTTTGTCTCCATGTTTGTGCATTAAAAATGCAATATTTTCAAACATTTCCAATGAATTAATCGGTAAATTACTTTCACCAGATTCTTCTTTTAACTTCTGACTTATTTCCACCTGCTTCTTCAGGTTGCTTAAATCAACAAAAATATCTCTGCCAAACTTTAATCGATACATTCTAGGGATTGCCGCACTACTCTTAAATTCGCACTCAATCCCATTGATAGTAATTGTTTTTCGCATACTATGTCATCCCCTAACTACTCTGCACTTCCAGCTTCGTCAGTTTTTGTATAAACTTCATTATACCAAGAATCGAAAACTTCTTTGGAAGTATCTGCAGTTGTTTTACCACGAACAATACCTTTATCATTAGATGCGCATGAAATTGTAATTGTGTCTGTAGTAGGTTCTTTACTTTCTCCTGTAGTGCTTGATGATGTTCCTGGTCTAGTTGCAGAGCAATTGTAGAACCAGAATCTTGTAGTTTTGTCATCACCATCAATATCAAATCCAAGAGCAAACGCAACTGGATTACTATATGCATTTTCAAACATTACTTTATTAGCATCCATTACTTCTTTGAGAATCTTTTCTCTAAATTCATCTGTAACAAGTGCTACTTCTAAGTCGCCTTCATAACCACTGTTTGAAGATGCTACATAATATTTGATACCGTCAGCATAGAATGGTGATAATTCTCCCTGTGCTTCTAATGAAATAGAAACTGCACCTGGCAGAGCAATTGGTTTGTCGTAACCGTCATCTGTCTTTGGTGCATAATGTACGTTTTTAATATTAAACTTTACTTTATTAGCCATTTTCTACCTCCAACTCATAAATCACCTCAAGGCATTTTTCATCCTCAAGATATGTTTCTGTCTTTTCCCAACAAAAAGAGGAAAGGACTTCTTCAATCCTCTCCTCGATTTCTGGATTTTTTGTTTTTACATAAAGTTCAACCTGAATATGGTTGATTTTTTTATATACCGTACCATCAGCGCTAAAGTTGTTGGAAAACGGTATAAAATAGCACAAGAATGGAAGCGGTGGCGCTTCTCCTTCTGGGAAAGCATAATAAGCCACTGGCAATCCGGTTGTTTCTAAAAATGTTTTAAACTCTTCTAAACTCATCTTATCGACACCTTAACCTTTCCAAGTAGTTTCTTTTCTGCGTTTTGTTCTGCAGGTCTAATATGTGCTTTTCCTGGAACCCTGCCACCATTTACTTTGGCATGTCCATATTCCAAAAGATGAGGCAAGCCTGGTTTTTTCGCATTATAAACAGCAACTCGAATATCATTGTTACTTTCGTAAACAACTTTCGTTTTCCACCCATTCGCGTAATCACCAGTCGATGCAGGTGCATTACTTTTGATTTCTTCTACACATTCCTTTGCTACCAATTTAACATCCTGCTTGATCTGCTCCACAATCTCTTCTGAATATGCTTGAAGTTCCTGCATTATTGCATCAGAAAGATTGCTTGCACTAATCTTAGCCATTAAACACCAGCCTTCTTTTCTAAATACAATTCCAGATTCTCATTCTTGCCTAAATATGTTCGATAAATTCCATATCTAACACCATTTAATTCAGCAATAACTTCTCCTGCGTAATCGTATTCAAAAACAGTAATCTTATACTGAGGATTGATGCCAATTCTTCCAGCCTCCATCCATTCAGAACCGCTCACACTTCCAATATTGCAAAATATATCTCGCTTTGTTTCAAAAACTTCATATACTCCAATGTTATTTTTTACATGCTCCGTCTTTATGAGTGTAACTATATTGGATCTATCCATTTGTAACACCCCAATTCGTATAGCCATCTAACATCTGCAACTGTGCCTTCAGTTCATCATATGCAAGCTTCAATTTGTCATAATCATCTGGCTGGCCAAAATTCAATCTGCAATACAGCTTTATTGCTTTTCGAATCAACGGGTCTTTGTCATTATCGCAATTAACGATTCCAGAACCCTTCAAGTCTTCTCTCGCTTCTGCAATTAGTTCTTCAAACTCTTTATCAAAAGCATTTGTT
>JAEIGA010002855.1_pt1 | contig 27272 bp, 43 predicted proteins | sample 9270691 | NCBI WGS metagenome assembly JAEIGA01 (sample SAMN17057246, study PRJNA624740) | gut metagenome | biome: biome; isolation source: fecal sample | host: Bos grunniens | place: China: Xizang | collected 2019 | reverse complement strand
GTCCACATTTCGAGCCTAAGAGCCTTAACCCCTAAGTTAAGGCTCTTTTTTGATTTTTTATAAAAAATATGTTATAATATTTATAGAAAGTTAAGGAGGAATAATTATGGATAAGTTAAGAATTTTGGGCTTGGATGATGATAATCATGGTCCTTGCTTTAGATGCGAAGATGGTACTTTATTTGAAAATTATAAAGAATTAATTAAATTCTTATCTAAACCTCATGACTGCGAATGTGAAGTAAGAATGTTCGCTATTGTTGAGGGAGTTCCTCTCGGCTATGGTCTTTCTGATTACAGTGAAGAAGAAGTCGATGATATGTTTTATTATCTGGAAGGTGGATGCGGTTTACTCCCTCCTGTTATTCACCCCGATTTCGTATTTGAGTTATTCTGGCACGCTGCTCAGGGGCAGAATATCCAGTGGTGAGGAGGAAAATTATGGGTTTTGATTATTTTAAGTGGATGAAGCAACACGTAGGTCATCACATTGTTTGTGTCTACTATGGTGATAGCACCAATGACCCCGATGATGTATGTATTGAGTGCGAGACCTGTAATGAAGTTCTCTTCTCCGCGGAGTCTCTTGCGCTTGCCGATGAAGATAATGATTTCGTCGAGCCTTTGGAATTCGATTTTGGTGCGGAGGATTCTTAATGGAAACAAAAACTGCGTATATTTTAACTGACGCGAGTAAGATATTATTTCCACATAATAGTCTTTTTGCTACCTTTGATAGGGCGCTCGCAGAAGAGATGGTTATGGAATTTGCCTATGATTGGATTTATATCAAGTGGTATTATGCGGTACATGGCGAAGATGGTTTAATCTCTGGCTTTATGAGTTCTGTATATAATTATGATTTGGGTTATGCCCCCATTGAAATTAAGGAGATAACAATGCATGGATATGGGTTGGCTAATTTATAACGATGATGAGGCATATGTTTTTCTTAATGAGTCAGATGCTTTAGAAATGTATATGTCTTTATGTGATGAAGAGATGTATATTACTTTTGCGTGGATGACACAAGACGAATTAGATAATAACACTCTTGAAGATATGATTTTTTATACAATCACACAGCACTATGTAGATTGGTATGTAAAGGAGGTTCCTATCTATGGACATTTTAGTTGCTAAAACTTATCAAGGGTTGCCTGTAGTCCAGGAGCCTTATGAAAAAAATAAGAAAATGTACTGTAAAGTGCGCATGAAGTCTGGCTCAGACAAGGAAGTGCGCGTTTACAGCCAAAAGGAATATGATAAGATGTATCCTGCGCCGGCCCCTAAGTGGAAACCTCAGCGAGACATGCTCGGTTTTGGCGAAGATGGATTTATTCTTATCTTTAATAACGCTCCCGAGTTTGAGGAGTTCTATGAGCGCGGACCTTTCCGCTTTCATAGAGTGTTTGGCTGGTACTTGCCTGGTAATGAAATTGTGCCTGCACTCCTGCCTGGTATCGTTCCAAAAGTACTAAGTTGGGAAGTAGTGGGCCGTGATGACGGAGAATTAATCGAAGAAACTGCCTTAGTAAAGGCTTTTAATAAATTTATTAAAACTATTTAAGGAGATAATATGAGAAAGTTTATTGCGGTAATTATGATTGCGCTGATGGTATTTGGCCTGTGCGCTTGTAATGAAAACTGGGGCTTCGGCAATTATAGTTGGAAGCACGTCCATTTCACCGACAACGTCGAGGGCCATTGCGCCACCATTTCCAGTTGGCATGATAACACCACTGGAATCGAACTCCACACCGTTGAATGCGGTTCTATGTTCTTGAGCGAAGGCTCTTATATTCTGTTTGAGCATGCCTCTGGCTGTCCTTATTGCGGAGATTAAAATATGAAAGCATTTTTCACTATCCTCTTTTTCGTCATCTATTTGGTTCTGATGATAGCGGGATTGACTCACGATTAATAAAAAGCCTCCTAATCATAGGAGGCTTTTTTGATTTTATATAAAAAATATGTTATAATATTTATATAAAGAATAAGAAATGAGGAATAAGGTATGAGTAATTATTGGGAAGAGAAATTTGCGGAAACTGGCGCCAATGGCGTTGATTTCGTGCCTCTTACCGCAAAACCTTGGGATGTTAAGACTGTTTACGAAAGTCGCACAAAGCAAGAAATGCTGGCTGGCGTCGCATATCCTCGTTCAAATTATTTCTTTTGGAAGATAGTAGATGGCGAAAAGCAGTATATTGTCGAAGAAAAGAATAAGCGCAAGCCTGGCGAAGTCCCAGTACATTTTGAACGCACTCCAATTTTTATGGTAATTGATACATATACTGATACACCGGCTATTGTTGTAAAAGATAGAGCCACCGCAGAAGAAATGTGTATGGCTTTAACTGAAGAGGCTGCTCACGCAATGGCATATCACTTGTATTCTCATAGACACCATTGGACTATGGAGCGTGCTGTTGAAGAGGGATGGAGACGCTGTTCTCTTGACTATCTCATTTATGAAACTTCAATCGTGGAGTTTACTCCTTTTTGATTTTTTATAAAAAATATGTTATAATATATATGTAAGATAAAGAAAGGAGCAAATCTAATGCCTAAGACAATTTATATGTTGTTTGCCGATTACGGCGGGATGGAGAATTTATTCGAAGTTGCCTTCGAGAATGAGAGCGACCGCAATGAAATGGCTTTATCTGTTGCAGAAGAGATAGAGTTCGCTAACTTTAATCAGAGCATTGGAGTTTGGACTTACCTCACCGATGAAGAGGCAATTAGAGTGGCTCTTACTTATGCTTGCAGATGGGAATACAGTAGAAATATTTCTACTTGGGAAGTTCCCTTGTATGGAGGTTAATTATGTGTTATAATTGGCTTGGAGCAAACCACGTCGATACACATCATCCAAAAGATTGTCAGTGTCAGTATGAGGTATGGGCACCTGGTACGCAAGATACTCCTTGGATGAATGACGCATTTAACCTCTACGCAATGGAAGTTGAAGCGCAGAGAGAACGAGAGGAAAAGATTGAAGCATTTATCACTTATCTTTCTCAAACCGACGACCCGAATGATACTGATAATCAGTGGGCGGCTGCGCGCTATTCGGGCATCAACGAATTCTCTCCTGCTGAACAGCAATATATTGAGAAAGAGGTCGCCGAAAGATGGCAATGTGTAGATTAACCAATGCGGAATTTCATAAGTTCCTAAATGACTTTGCTGAAGAAGTCGCTAAAGGTCATTATAGGAAGATGCCTTATGATAAATACCGCACTTTTAGAAACTGGCATGATACATCCGTTGATATTGCGTTAGAATCTTATTGTAATCTCAATGGAGATATTGTGACTCGTATAAGAGTTTCACCAAATGGCCCAACTGGCTATGAATTCTATATTGACGATGGCTCCTTCGGCAACTTCTGTAGTGATTATCTAAGAAAAAAGAAGGAGGAGCCGAAAGTGCATCCTGATGAAAAGAAAATTCAATATGATATCTTTGGTAACGCAACTTATGGGTGCGCAGATAGCGCCATTGACTCGTCATTAAGTAGCTCCACATACGATTATTATTGTGATAATTCTTCTACTGCGGTAACAAATATTAGCGGAAAAATTGATGCTCATGTATCAGAAATTCGTCTAGTTACTGATGTTCTCCAAGAGGATATCGATGCTTTAGGAGAACGTATTCACGAAATTGACGCTAAATGCGCAGATAAGTGCAATGCGCTTGAACGCACTGCTTTTACCGCGCAAGATATGGCTTATGGTGCGCAAGATATCGCCTATAAGGCACAAGAAATGGTATACCAATTGACAGATAAAATCGAAGACCTTGTTTCTATGATGGCTGAAAAGGCTGATTTAGATGCGTTGCGTTATGTTGATATTGAAGCCGAAACAAAGATTGCGGAACTTGCTTATAAACTTGATAAACTTACCAGTTTAGAAACTCAAAGCACAAGTTCTAATGTTTATCCCGTAAAAAATTATAGTTTAGTCGAAGGTATTATTGCCTGCGACACCGATAATAGAAAGGAAAAAGAAAATATGGATACTTCTAAGATGTTTAATTTTGATTTTGGCCCCGTCTCTTCTGCCATTCGCATGAGCCCCTATGGTATGGCTATGAAGAATGCTGATGGCAAGTACGTTTCCTATGATAAGAACTCTGGTAATATTATGGATGTTGAGATTTTCAACTTCGATGCCCAGAAGTTCCTGTATAAGATGCCCGTTGCTGTGAACGCTGTCGCTGTTGGTGATATCGTTGTTCATATGCGCAAGGCTATGTTCGTGTCTGCGGTAAATGGCAACCGCATCTCCGTAATTGATATCTACAACGGCGAAGTTAAGGATATCATGCCCACCACTTCTCCTTTCGGTTTCAACTTTATCACTAAGGTTGTTTCTCTGATTGATATGAGTGGTGCCAATACCGATTCTCCTTTCGGTAATATGCTCCCCTTCCTGCTGATGGGCGACAATAAGGACAATAACTCTATGGCAATGATGGCTGTCGCTATGAGCATGAATGGTGGCATGAACGCCAACATGATGAGCAATCCTCTGATGCTGATGGCTATGATGGACGGCAAGGCCGACATCGGCATGCTGATGTATCTGGCAATGCAGAATCAGATGACTAACGCAAACGTTAATTGCATTTGCCACTGCCACGATGGCGAAAAAATCACCAGTAATTAAAAGATTATTAGCCCCCTTAAAGGGGGCTAATTGATTTTATAAAAAAAATATGTTATAATATTATTGTAAAGATGAAGGAGTGATATAGATTGAAACCTTTTGAAGCACTTAGCGCAGAAGATAAGGAAAAAATTAATACTTATATTAAAGCCTATGCTGGTTGCGGTGGCTATCCTGTGAAGTTTGAAGTCCCCGAACTTAGCCATCTTCTGCGGTTCTGGAATGAGCACAAAAAGAATCTTTTCCAGTTTATGGGTAATAGACTCATCGTGGAAAAAGAAGTGGATATTGAATATCCTGGTGTCCTACTGTGGGAAGAAGTTGAGTCAAAACTTTTCTATCACAGAGGAGATTTCGTTGACGCATATTATAGTATGTCTTCGCAATTTTATAATAGCGACTATAATCTGTATTATAGTTTAACTCATCTGATGAGTGTAGAGGCACTTTGTAGTAATACTTATCACGATGAAAATGTTAAGATGCCGGTCCCTAATGGCGGCAGACCCATTGCTATTAATAATGGATGTAAGGTAATGAAAGTTCTTGCTAAGATTGCGCAAGCATATAATCTGCCCGGCTTTGAAGATTTTCGTCTGCGTCACTCTATGATTCTCAACCATAAGAGATTTAAAGGAACTCTTTGCGTATCTATCCATCCTCTGGATTACATGACCATGAGCGACAATGACTACAACTGGGATAGTTGTATGTCTTGGATGAAGCCTGGTGAATATCGACAGGGAACTGTTGAAGTAATGAACTCTGAAGCGGTTATTGTTGCTTATCTCAAGGGCGAAAATGATATGCTTCTTACCAATAGCGATGGACCTAAGTGGAACAATAAGCGTTGGCGTCAGTTATTTTATGTCTGTAAAGATATGGTGACTGGTATTCGTGGCTATCCTTATGATGACCCCATTCTGCGCACAGAAGTGTTTAAAATGTTGCGCGAATTGATGGAGACCAATGCTCCTACATGGGGCTGGGAAACCAAGGAAATTGAATTGCGCGCCAATAGAAACGTAACCTTGCCGGATGGAACTAATATATTCCTTGATGTTAGAAACCATGTAATGTATAATGATTATACTGGCACTAATATCGTATATTTTGGACCGTCTATGTATGAACACTTGTTCTACAATAGCACCTATAAGATGTTCCTCTCTGGTGAAACTATGTGCTTCTGTTGTGGAGAAGACTTTACCGAAACATGGGATAAATTCAATACTGAGTATTTAATTTGCCCCGAGTGTAGCGGAGAATATTTCTGCTGTGAATGCGGTGAAGTGATTACTTCTGATGAAATCGCATATTTTGCTGACACTGATGATATTTATTGTCATTATTGCGCAGACCACGTAGGTTCTATTTGTTATAGTTGCGATGAACGATATCTTGATAGTAATATGAGAACGGTCTACATGAGACATCGTGGAGTCGTTGATGATTACTTAAGTCTTTGTATGTGTACTTGTTGCGTCGAAAGTAATCCTCTTAAGGATGAACTCGGTCCTATTAACTATGAGCCGCGCAATAAGTGGAGTGTCGGTAAAAGATATATCGTTAATAGTGAAAACTTTAACGATGATGGCTTCGCTCGCTTCGGATATTATCTCGATGGCTTAGAGAATATGAAGCGAGAGGCTCAGGAATATGTAGCGAGCCAAAACGAAGTTGATTGATTTTTATAAAAAAAAATGATATAATATATATACAAGGTAAAGGAAAATACCTTATAAAAAAAACCAAAAACCCCAGCAAATAAAATCTTAATTGATTTTATTAAAAAAAAATGATATAATATATATGTAAGGTTAAGGGAAATCCCTTAATAAAATAATAAATATTTAATTTTGAAAGGTTAAGGTGTAGTTATGGAAAAGATTACGAAAAAGCAGATGTTTGAGGGCATGATTGCCTACTTCAAGGGCGAGGATACCGCTATCTCTGAGGCTCAGTTCGCTGAGTTCTGCCAGAAGCAGATTGCGGACCTGGATAAGAAGGCCGCTAAGTCCAAGGAGCGCGCAGCCGCTAAGAAGGCTGAGGGTGATGCTCTGACTGACCTGGTTTACTCTGTCATGACTGACGAGTTCCAGACCGGTGCAGAGATTGCTACCGCTGTTCTGGCTCAGCTGTCCGAGGATACCGATGTGACCGCTTCTAAGATTACCGCTCGCATCACCAAGCTGGTCAATGCCGAGGCTGTTGTTAAGGAGCAGGTCAGCGTTGAGGTCGAGGGCAAGAAGACCAAGAAGATGGCTTACAAGCTGGCCCCCGCTGATGTTGAGGTCGATGCTGACGAGGAGTAATCCTCTTTAATAAGAGTCCTGTGAGATTTACTCACAGGACTTTTTCTTTTTAATCTAACAGAGGAATCCTTTACCTGCTCCTGCCGAAGAGGAATGACCCTAGCCGTGAACCCAAATCGATTTAGCGGTTTAGAATTTCCGCAAGTAATTATATAGAATCTATTGATTTTTTATAAAAAAAATGGTATAATATATTATAAGAATAAATAAAAGGAGGAGCAGATGCGAGTTCTCAATGAGAAAGAGTATGGGTTACTTGAGCGTTTAGTATCCCTCTCTCAGCAAGAGCTTCATAAAACGCTAAGCGTTTACTTAAAAGGTAAATATAAAAATGTAATTGTTGAAAAAGAATATATAGTTGCCATTGGCGACATTCCCGTTGCGTTAGTCGCGCATATGGATACAGTATTTTATAATCAGCCAGAAGAGGTATATTATGACCAGCGTAAAAGTGTTCTATGGTCTCCCGATGGCCTTGGTGCAGATGACCGGGCCGGCATTTTCGCCATTCTACAAATTATTCAATCTGGTCTGCGACCTTCCATCATTTTAACAACTGATGAAGAGCGTGGAGGACTTGGGGCGCAGAAATTGGCAAAAAAAGAGTGTCCTATTCCCTTCTTAAAATATATGATTCAGTTGGACAGACATGGCTCTTGTGACTGCGTATTCTATGATTGCGCGAATGGGGATTTTATAAAATTTGTTAGCCAATATGGTTTTATTGAAGCCTTGGGCTCTTTTAGCGATATTAGTTTTCTGATGCCTGCTTGGGGTATTTGTGGTACTAATTTATCTGTTGGTTATTTTAATGAGCATTCCACAAGTGAGATATTGAATGTTAATATCTTATTTACTACTATTGAAAAAGTAAAAACAATGCTTAAAGAGGCTCATCAAGCCCCTCAGTTTCAATATAGAGAAATTTCTGATAGATTAAAAAACTATTTTGCGGAATTTGGTATGCCTTATAAGGATGCTGACCCTGGCAAGGAATGTAGCTGTTGTGGTAAGTATTTCTTTGAATTTGAGTTAGTACCAACCAAGAGCAAAGATAAAAGTAAGATGTTATATTACTGTCCGGATTGCGCAGTTGATAGAGTTAACTGGTGCGACACCTGCGGATACGCATATGAAGTAAAAGACCCAGAAGATGATATTGATATTTGTCCGGATTGTATGGAGGTATTAAGTGCTGAAGCAAATCAAAAAGCAAGTGGCTGAAGTCATTAGCCATTCACAATGTTTTGATAATCCAGAAGTAGACAAATTAATTGACACTTGGCTGGAAGCAAAAAGAGATTTTATCGAAGTTTTTGGTGGTAAAGTAATTTGGGAATCTCCTCAGCCTGTGACTTTTAAGATGTCTAAAGAGATAAGAGAAGGCCGTATTGACGCATTTGAGAGTTATCTAGTGGACCAATATGGTTATAACAGACTTGCGGATTTTGTTGAAGATAATAGAGCGGGCTTTTTTGAGAATCAAGTTATCAAAAATAGCCAGTATGAGAACAAGAAAATTCCCGCTGGAGCAAAATTAATTAAATCTTTTAAGCATTTTGTACATGGCGATTCTGCTTTACACGATATTCAAAGTAGAGCATCTCAGATTGTACAAGAAGATAGTGTAACTGGTATTCTGTGTTTTTCAGTTCATCCTTTGGATTTCTTGTCCAGTAGTGAGAATACTTATAATTGGCGTAGTTGCCACGCCCTAGATGGAGAATATCGTGCGGGTAATCTTTCTTATATGTGCGATAAATCTACTGTAATTTGTTATCTGCGCGGTGCAGATAATACAAAATTGCCGATGTTCCCTGTGGAAGTGCCATGGAATAATAAGAAATGGAGAATGTTGCTCCATTTTAGTGATAACTGGGATGTAATTTTTGCGGGACGCCAGTATCCTTTTGAAAGTTCTACTGCTATGGGTCTAATTAGAACCTATATGCTTAGACTAATGGGATATGATGGAGATACTGGCTGGTGCGATTGGACAGACCCTCTGGTATGTACAGTACCAGACAGTCACGGTCATGAATACGATTTAAGAGATAAATATATGATGATGCGTGGTAGTTTGGTAAGTCTTAATGATATTATCCAGGAACCATCTGACCCATTACATTTTAATGATATTTTACATTCATCTTATTATAGACCACATTATATCGGAATAAATAATCGTCCCTGGATGAAAGAGCGATATAGCCAAGTCCATGTTGGCTCAAGATGCCGTTGCTTGAAATGCGGAGAAAACTATATTAAGTCAACAGAGTCTTTTATGTGCAATGATTGCGATTATGAATTTGGAGTTTTCGATTCTGAAACTTTTACAACTTGCGATTGTTGCGGACGCCGCATTTACCGAGAAGATGCTTGGTATGTGGATGATGAAGAAATTTGCGAGGCTTGCGCAGAAAGTGAAACATTCACTTGTGAGTATTGCCAAGAAATTCATTTTAATGAATTTAAAGTATATGTTGAAGAAGAAGACGCTTATATTTGCACAAGATGCGATGATGAGCGAGATGAATAAGGAGAAAGAAAATGGCTAAAGGTACTATTGCAAAAGAAGTAATTACAAAGAAACTAAAAGAAGCATTTGGTGCTGATTTTATTGGCGAAGTTGACAAGAAGATTTATATTCAGGCTCCTGAGAATGGAGAAATGGTATAGATTGCTATTAGTATGACTTGTCCCAAGACACCTGTAGCAGTGTCTAATGGTCCTGCGGTCCGCAACGGCATGATGGACTTTGAAGCAGAACCTGTTTTAGTTGCGCCAAAAACTGTTGAAGTTACTGAAGAAGAACGCGATACAATTCAAGATATGATGCGAAGACTTGGTCTTTAATAAAGAAAGGGAGGTTATTTAACCTCCCTTTTTATTTGGCCAAATATAAGTAATATTTTTATATAAACCTTGATATTTTATGAAAATATTGAGGAAAGGAAGGTGCTGAAGATTGGCACTTTTTAAGATTTCAAAAGGATTAAAATCCAAATTACCTACAACTTATAATGAAGGTTATTGTTATTTTACCACTGATGATGGTAAAATGTACATTGATACCTCAAATGCATCAAGCGGTCGTGTCTGCTTAAATGCTGCAAAGGCAGACCAGTTAGCAACCGCAAGAACTATTACTTTATCTGGCGACGCAAGTGGTTCAGTTAGTTTTGATGGTTCTAAAAATGTTACTTTAACAGTTGATATTAGCGCTTTAGACGATATTAATGACGCTATTGATGCTAAACAAGCAACTATTACTGGTGCAGCAACAACTATTACCAGCTCTAATTTAACTGCAAGTAGAGCATTAATATCTAATAGTTCTGGAAAAGTAGCAGCAAGTGCAGTTACTTCTACTGAGTTAGGATATTTAGACGGCGTAACAAGCAATGTTCAGACTTAGTTAGATGGCAAGGCTGATAAATCTTAGGGTGTTTTATATATAGAAGGCGGCGGAACTACTGATACTACAAATAAAGTGGCAACTTGGACTGGCTCTCATTCTGATATTACTAAATACTATGCTGGTCTTATGATTGCTTATAAAATAGGCACTGCTGGTTCCACAACAACAACTTTAAATATTAATAATCTTGGTGCTGTTGATGTGGTTAGAAATGCTACTACTGCTGTTAGCACTTCTTTCCCCGTCAATTCCGTTATTTTATTGGTATATACAGTTGATGACACTACCGCGTATTGGAAAGCGCATGACTATGATGCCAATACCAGAAATACCGTTGGTGATTATAGAAAGAATGGAACAAAACTTTATTTTGTTGGCACAACAACCAGCGATAGTTCAACAAGTTCTTCCTATGCAACTTCTTATACAAATAGCAACATTTATGTAGATACAAGCAACGTATTAAATTCTACTCAAGGCTTCAAGGGTAACTTGGTTGGTAATGCTGATACTGCAGACAAAATCAATACCGATGCAGGTTCTGCAACTCAACCTGTTTACTTTAGCAATGGTATTCCTGTTAATACGACCTACACATTAGGCGCAAGTGTCCCTAGCGATGCAAAGTTCACCGATACAACCTACTCTGCTGCTGGGTCTGCTTTAGGTTTAGTTAAGACCGGTGGAGATGTAAGTATTTCTAGTGGTATAATTACCGTTAATGATAGTTCTCACAATCACAGTGCTGCAAATATTACTTCTGGTACAATCGATGCTGCTCGCTTACCTGCCGCATCTGGAACTTAGGCTGGTATTACTATAGTTTATCCTGCTGCAAGTTGCACTACATTTTCTTCTGATTCAGGAACAGTTACTCCATTGGCCGTACAAAAAGGCGCTAAAATGTTCGCAATTACAAGACCATCTGCAACCACAGTTAATGCTGTTGCAAGATATAGTAATACTACTGGTGATGTATAGGATTCAAAGATTACTATTGAAAATGTAACCAATACTAAAGATACTTCAAAAACAGCGAATGTTCTTATCATTCCTGCTGAAGGTAACAAAAAAATGGTATATGGTTATTGTACTGACTAGGTAGATGGAACATCTTTTATTGGCGGTGTATTTGACGCTGATGCTACTGAATATCCATATGCACAAGGTTTGGCAATTGGTGGAACTTCAGGTAATTTATTGTGGAAAGGCGTTAAAGTTGCTACCGCAAGTGACATACCTGCCACTTTAAAGAATCCAAACGCATTAACTATTAAAGGCAATGGAACAACTTCATTCACCTATGATGGTTCTACTGCTAAAACTTTAAATATTAAAGGTAGTGGTTCTACTACAGTCACTTCTGACACATCTGGTAATATTACCATTTCTTCTACCGGCACTACTTATTCTGCTGGTACTGGCTTATCCTTAAGTGGTACTACTTTTAATAATACTGGTGTTACTGCTATTTCTGGTGGTTCTGCAAATGGTACTATTGCAGTTACCATTGGTAGTTCTCCTTCAGAATTCTCTGTTACTGGATTAAAATCTGCTGCATATACTGAAGCAAGTAATTATGAAATTGCTGGTGCTGCTGCTTCTGCTGAAGCAAATGCTAAGCAATACACTGATACTAAAGTTGCTGCGCTTGTAAATGGTGCTCCAGAAGCATTAAATACTTTACAAGAACTGGCAGATGCTTTAGGTGAAAATACTAACTTCGCTACAGATATGGCTACTGCATTAGGCAATAAGTTAGATAAGAATGCTAGTGGTGTTATTTCTGGTACTTCTACTACTCCATTAACTTTAAAATCTAATGGTACTGTTTCTTATCTTGCATTTAACAATAGTTCTAATACTCAATTGGGTTATATTGGTGTAAACGCAAGTAAAGTATTGGTATATAACGGCAACACTGTTTATCACTCTGGTAACTTAGGTGCCGCAACTACTTCTGCTTCTGGTTTAATGACTGCGGCAATGGTAACTAAATTAAATAGTTTTACCGAAGGTGCAGAAGCTAACCAAAATGCTATTGCAAGTATTAAAGTCGGTTCTAATACTATTACTGCGGCAGCTGAACAGGATACTGTAACTTTAGTAGGCTCCAATGGTATTTCAATTGCAGCAAATGTTACTTCTAAAACAGTTACTATTTCTTCTTCTGGATTATTACCATTAACTGCTGGTAGTAGCAATAAAATTTCTGGTGCGTTAGGCTTTGAGAATAACGGCGTAATGTATGGCGCATCTTTACCTGCAGCCGCAAGCTCTTATGAAGGACAATTATTCTTCTTAGAAGATGATAGTCCTGCATTACCTACTGGTGGCCCTGCTAATTATATCTTAGTTAAAAATAGTGCTACCGACGGTGATGCTAAGTGGGTACAAAGTGTAGCATATGCAGATAGATTACTTAATGCAAGAACTATTACATTTACCGGTGGAGCAACTGGTTCGTTTAGTTTCACTGGCGCAGCCAATGTTTCTTGTGCATTAACTTTAGCAGCTCATACTCATACTTGGTCTCAAATTTCTGATAATAGTACTTTATCTATTAATACTACTGGTACAATTACAGCATCCGCTGTTACTGGCGCAGTCTGGAATGACTATGCTGAATATCGTGAACAAGCAGAAGAAATTAAACCTGGCTATTGTGTAGCTTCTTCTAATGATGGTAAAGTACGCAAAACAGCAGAGAAATTCCAAGCTTGCGATGGTATCGTATCTGACACTTTCGGATTCTCTATCGGTGAAACTGATAATTCTAAGACTCCTTTGGCAGTTGCAGGACGTGTACTTGCTTACTGTGAAGGTAATCGCTATGATTATAATGCTGGCGATACTGTCTGCGCAGGTCCAGAAGGAAAAGTTGTAAAAATGACTCGCGAAGAAATTCGTGAATGGCCTGACCGTATTATTGGTATTGTTTCTGAAATCCCTGAGTATGAGACTTGGGGAAGCGGAAATGTTGCTGTTGATGGTCGTATATGGATTAAGGTGAAGTAATATGGCTAGTAGCGCAAGTAAAAAACAAGCTTATATTTTTAAGAATGGTGTTTGGGTAAAGGCCAAATGTAAAATTCTAAAACAGACAGACACAACCGATGCTTTGCCAAGTGGTACTTTGGTTGAATCTGGTGGTTCTGGTGTTACTACTGATTCAGGAGCATATTTCCTTGTTCAAGGTACTTTTGATGAAGTTAATGTTGACGGACTTATGTTTGTTACTCATAAACCGTATATATTTGAATAATAAAAACAAAAAAATGGGAAGATAGATATTATATAATATCTATCTTCCCTTATTTTTTTTTACTTATTTTACTTTAATCCAAATTCTACCATTAATTTTCTTACCATTCCAATTATCATAAGAAGGAATTTCACTAACAGTACCAACAATTCTATCTGGATATTCTTTAATCTCTTCACGAGTCATTACACAAACTTTACCATTCTCACTTGCGCAAACTACATCACCAGCATGGTAATCATGTGCATCACCTTCACAATAGGCAAGTACACGACCAGAAACTGCTAAAGGAGTTTCATAATCTGCGTGTTTACCAATACTAAATCCAAAAGTATCAGAAACAATTCCATCGCAGATAGACAATCTTTCGGTAGTTTTTTCTACTCTACCATCATCATTGGATTTCACGCAATATCCTGGCTCAATACTTTCTTTTTGTTTACGGTATTCGGCATAGTCATTCCACGCAGCGCCCATTAATACAGGTTCATTACTATCATTATTCCAATCAAAATAAACACTCTTATTATCATCGCTACCTTTTGCACTAATATAAGTAGTTTTTCCATTAGAGTCTATATTAAAACCCATTAAATAAGCTGTTGTATGAGAATGCTCTGAACTAGTCATTTCTTTTAATAAAAGACCAGCTCGAGATTTTTCAACTGCAGCAGCTATCACACGACCGGTTTCATCTAACTTAAAAGAGGGTATTAGAATTTCTCCCTCTTCTAAAACTTGAGGTCTATTTGCGCCCAAATACTCCATACCGAAAGCAAGTTTATCGGGTCCTTCCTCACTAGTCTACCACTTAGTAACACTTACGGGATTTCCTTCGCTATCAGTAGATTCTACTGTAGTTTCATACCAGATATTTTTTAAATTTAAAGATGAAACTTGCGTTAAATCAGAAGTTTTAATAGTTCCATATATATCACCAGTTAAACCATTATCTTTCTAAGTGCCATCTGGTTGAGTAACATAATTATGATATTGATTATCATTAGTATCTAATTTTCCGCCAATATCAGCATCTTTTAACAGTTGAATAGAAGCACCAGTAATATTAGCAAAGTCTGCTTCTTTTGCAAAGTAAGAAGTTTTCGCAGTGTCTGCATATTGAGCAACACCACGAATATCGACATTTAAAGCACTTGTAGCCCATACGGTAACATTGTTAGAAGTATCTTTACCAGAAAAATTCTCTAATTCTGTTTCTACTTGATTAGTTGTAGTATTATATTTTTTATATTTTATTTCAATAGAATCAAGTTTACTTTCTTGACACATCGCTGGTATACCTTTCTCAAAATATACCGGCTCAACAAGAGAACCCATTGTCAATCCAAATACTTTTGTATTATAATCTCCATTCTCATCAAGGATATTTACATCACCATTGCTATTTGCAGATACTAGCATAACGGCTCTTTGAGCAGCCTTTACAGTTTTAATTTTATTATTATCTTTGTCAACAGGCTAATCTTGTAATAATAAATATAACTATTCTTTATTGAATTCCACTGAATCTTTTAAATTTTTTGTTAAATCTTCAAATCCAATAATACGGTCTTCAACGTAGTCATATAAAGTTTCAGTAGTTCCATTTGATGTTTCCATCAAAACTAAATTGGCTAAAGTGATAGGAGCAAATTTAGAACCAGTATAATCATTTAACCAACCAAAATTCATTTCAATTGCCATTATTGCACCACCTTTTTATCCTTATTTAATCTATTGTCATAGGGGTTTTTAATGGCATTACCCCTTGTATTTATACAAAAAAGTGCCAATTATAAGCACCCCTTTCTCGTAATATTCTCATCATATATTAAATTTAAAAATTATCTTTTGTTTAGAATTGCCCTTTTAACCAGAATTAAAAAAAGATATTAACTTAAATTTTAAAATATATTAGGAAAAATTGATATTTAATAAATATTATTAAACAAGAAAGGGAGGAATATCAATGGCAACAACTTATTAGTCAGTACACTCTGGCGAATATATTGATACCCAAATTGCTTCCGTAGAACAAAAATTACCTATCAATGGTACTGCGGCTGCCGCTACTAAATTAGCAACTGCAAGAACTATTACTTTGTCAAGTGGTGTAACAGGTTCTTGTTCATTTGATGGTAGCGGTAATGTTAGTATTGTTACCACTGTTACAAATAATAGCCACACTCATACTTGGGGTAATATTTCTGATGGCGGTACAGTATCTATTAATACTACCGGAACCATTACTGGTTCTAAAGTATATGGTGCAGTTTGGAATGACTATGCTGAATATCGTAATCAAGTTAATGAAATTGCACCTGGCTACTGCGTAACATCTAATAGAGATGGTAAAGTTTCTAAAACTGCTGAAAGATTGGAATATTGTGAGGGTGTCGTATCTGATACCTTTGGATTTGGCATTGGTGAAACTGATGAATGCAAAACCCCAGTAGCATTAACTGGACGTGTTCTTGTTTATTTCCATGGCTCTGCAGATGATTACAATATTGGTGATGTTGTTTGCGCTGGACCAGATGGTAAAGTTTGCAAAATGACTCGCGAAGAAGTGCGCGAATGGCCTGATAGAATTATTGGTACAGTATCTGAATTCCCAACCTATGAGACTTGGGGAACTGGTAATGTAGCAGTCAATGGCAGAATTTGGATTAAAGTAAAATAATCTCTTATGGGAGACTGATATTAATTTATCAGTCTCCCATTTTTTCTTTTATTGATTTTTTATAAAAAAAATGATATAATATTTATAGAAAGTTAAGAAAGGAAAAAAGAAAATAGATATGGCATACGATGAAAGATATGATAATAATAACTCTATGAGACAGAAGGACTTAGTCCTGGCTCCTAATGAGTTCTGTCTGCTACAGAGTAAGACCAATGGTGTCATCAAGACCTGTACTGGTCCTATCATGATGACTATTTCCCAGCAGGAAGCGCTGGTTGTATTCGATTCTAAGACCAAGAAGTTTAAGGAACTGTCTAACTTTGAACATGCTAAGCAGTTGTTCATCAATGCTCCCGAAAACTGGTATGTAATTCTAAAGAACCCCACCGCAAATGGCTCCCATCCTGAGATGGGCAAGTCTATGATTGCGCCTGAACTGAATATCGGCCAGAAGGTCAATATCAGAGGCCCTGTTTCCTTCTCTCTGTTCCCCGGCCAGATGGCTAAGGTTATTCGTGGTCACGCACTACGCACTAACCAGTATCTGCTTGCTCGTGTTTACGAAGCAAACGCCGCAAGCCAGAACCAGGGTGAGATGCTGGATACTGAGGGTAAGGTAATTGAGAAGAAGAACGAAACTTATGTCAACGGCCAGATTCTGGTTATTAAGGGTACTGAGGTTTCCTTCTACATTCCTCCTACTGGTATTGAAGTAATTGCGGTCGACAATGACCCCAATAAGGGTTATGTGCGCGAGGCAGTTACTCTGGAGCGTCTGGAATACTGTATTCTGAAGGATGAAGATGGTAATAAGCGTTATTGCCATGGTCCTGAAGTGGTGTTCCCCGAACCTACCGAGTCTTTCGTAACTTCCCCCAAGGGTGGTTATGTATTCCGCGCAATTGAGTTGTCCCCCATCTCTGGTATTTACGTCAAGGTAATTGCCGAGTATAAGGATACTGATAAGGAAGGTAATGAAGTTATTCATCCCATCGGTGAAGAACTGTTTATCACTGGCAATGACCAGATGATTTATTACCCTCGCCCCGAGCACGCAGTTATCAATTATGATAATAAGATGATGCATCACGCCATCGCTATTCCCGAAGGCGAAGGCCGTTATATCATGGACAGACTTACTGGTGTCATTAAGACTGTCAAGGGTCCTGCTATGTATCTGCCCGACCCTCGCACTGAAGTTGTCGTTAAGCGTAAGTTGAGCGAAAAGCAGTGCAATCTGTGGTATCCCGGCAATACTGATGCTCTGGCATATAATATTAATCTGAATGAAAAGGCTGTCGAAAAGAGCCTGAAGAAGAATGTCGACCTCGACATGTTCGCATTCAGCGCAATGTCTTCCATGGATTCCACTCTGGCAAACCTGGAAGCAAAGGCAAATATCTCTCGTGGTACTTCCTACACCAAGCCCCGTACCATCACTCTGGATAACAAGTTTGAGGGCGTTGTCTCTATTGACGTATGGACTGGCTATGCAGTCAATGTTATCTCTAAGGATGGCACACGCAAGATTGTTCGTGGTCCTCAGACCATTCTGCTGGACTATGACCAGACTCTGGAAGTTCTGGAACTGTCTACTGGTCGCCCCAAGACTACTGACAATCTGATTAAGACTGTCTATCTGCGCCACGAGAACAATAAGGTTTCTGACCTTATCAATGTTGAAACCAAGGATTTCGTAAAGGCTACTGTTAAGGTATCTTATTGCGTAGACTTTGACCCCGCATATCAGGATAAGTGGTTCTCCGTTGAGAATTATATCAAGTATATGTGCGATAAGGAGCGCGCTCGCATTAAGCGTGCGGCAAAGGAATACACCATCGAAGAGTTCTGGGCAAACTATGGTGATATTGTCCGCAACGTTGCGATTAATGCCGACAGCACTGATGAAAAGCATCCTAATGGCCTGTTCTTCCCCCAGAATGGTATGTATGTTCACGACTGCGAAGTTCTTAGCATCGCCGTTGAAAGTAATATCGAAAAGATGCTGATTCAGCATCAGCACGATGTTGTTAAGAAGAATCTGGAACTGGCAAGTGCCAATAAGCAGGCTGAAGTCGCACAGGCAATGTCTGTGGCCGAAAAGGAAATGATGGCTCTGGAGAGCGAAAAGTTGAGAAACAAGATGGCCCTCCAGGAGGCAGAAGCAACCCAGAAGTTGGAAATCCAGGCTAAGATTAATCGCCAGAACGAGGCTGAGAAACTTGCCGCAAAGCAGGCTGAAAAGGACATGCAGGCTCTGCTTGATGTCATCGCTGAATCTTCTCGTGCCCGCAAGGACGCAGAATTCCAGCAGACTATGGCACATGAAAAGCAAGAACTGGACCAGAGAGTCGCGCACGAAAAGGAACTGGCTGAAATTGAGGCTGCTAAGAACGCTGCTTACGCAGATACTGTGGCTAAGATTATGGGTTCCATCTCTGCCGACCTGATTGAAGCAATTACCGTTGGAGGTAAGAGTGAACTGGCACAGACTCTCGCAAAGCATATGAGCCCCTACGCACTGGCAAAGGGCGAATCCGTGGTCGAAACTACTCAGAAGTTGCTGAATGGTCTTCCTTTCGACGTAAAGGAAATCATCGGCGGAATGGGTAATGGCTAATAAGCATTAATATAGAGGGAGCATTATGCTCCCTCTTTTGTGTTTTTATAATCTTTTTTGATTTTATATAAAAAATATGTTATAATATATATACAAAGGTTAAGAAAGGAAACAATGGATATGAGTAAAGCAAAAACTCATCATAAAGTTAGAACTTGGGTTCAATTATATGATAGACTTGGTCGTCAACCTTTGTCTAAAACCAAAGAATCAAGAATTGTCCTTAAGAATGAAGATGGAACTTTTTCTCCTTTAGTATTAAGATATGATGAAAATGGGTCTTTTTGGTGGTTGGAAAAGGAGGAAACTTTATGAAATGTATCCATTTTGAAAAACAAGATGTGAGCGTTGGTAATGATGCTTTTGACCATCCCACTTATAGATGCTACTGTCATAAAAAAGGAAAAAGCATTTTAGAGCACTCTTGTAAAAATTGTAAAGAAAAGGAAATGATAAATATGTTTGAATGGAAAAGCGAAGCACATGCTCGCGGAGTATCTCATTGGATTAAAATTAATAAAGATGTGGAAATTGCGCTGGATAATTTCAATAATCTGCGCAAAGACTTCTATCGTTTCAGTCTAATTATTAATGGCGACCATGCCATTTATCAGTGTAATCTTACGGCTGATTCTTGGGAAAACGCTGAAACTTTGGCTATCCAAGAGGCAAGAAAATTCCTTTTAAGTGAAAAGAAATTCTGGACTCAAGCCTACGGAGATTTTGAAAATCTTAGATTGGAGGAATAATTATGAAGTTGTGGATTGATGATGTTAGACCTGCACCTGAAGGATACATTTGGTTCAAAAGCGTCAATCTTGTAAAAGAATACTTGCGAGATATTGAGCGTGTTTATGGTATTGAACTCATTGATACTGACCACGATGCCGGTGATTACGCTTATGATGGCGGTGACTACATTAAGCTACTTGACTGGCTTGAAGAAACTGGTCGCAATTATCCCATTCGTATTCACAGTATGAATCCAGTTGGCGTAGCCAATATGCGTGCTATTATTGAGCGCAATGGCTGGGAGGAAATCCGATGATTAAGTGGGAATATAATGATTACCGACCCGAAGGTTTTGAAAGTTGGTCTGCTAAATGGAAAACAGATTATGAGCTTACCGTTTACCGCATCGGTGAAAATCGGTATAGTATTGGTTGGTATTATAAAGGAATAAGGTCAATTAAGACTTATATTGACGCTAATAATTGGGATGAAGCGAAAGCGTCTGCTATTACTTATGTCAAAAATTATTTTCATCAAATGGCTACTTATTGGCGAGATATGAAAATTGGTTTCACTAACTGGACTATGGAGGATTAAATATGTTTTGTAAATGTGCTTGGTGTCATTATTCCAAACCGATAGAAAATGGTGGTTGGCATTGTCCTCGAATGGCGTGCGTTTTGTCTACTTCTGACCTTGAACGAATGTTAAAACTGATTGGCGGTAATAAGTAATGGTATATTTTGTTGCCATAATTGTTTTAGGTTGGGGATTTAATACTCTTATTGACGTGTTGGAGGGAAAATAATGAGAGGTAAATATCATATGATGGAATGGGAAATTGAAAAGTGGAGAACTCGAATTTTCCATGACATTGAGAAACTCCTTTGTGGAATTGAGGAAAAAATTGATTATAGCGCAGAAGATATCTGCCCCTATAATATTGAAACTATTTTGACAGAACATCTTGATTATGTACTTACTGATGAAGAAGTTAATAATCATGATTTCTGGTTTAACTTTGAAAATCCCAATACCAAGGTCCAAGTTGTAGTATTTGTGGATGTAATGAATTTTGAATTTGAAATGTATCTGCCTGAAAGAGAGGATTAATTATGGCTCTGGTTAATGTGTTTGTTGGTATGGCTCTGCTCAATTTTCTCACTTGTGTATTCCACACAATTAAGGGATACGCGCAGGTAAGACGAGATAATATTCTTGAAGCAAATGTTGCTTTCAATACTGCCGAAGACTTCGGCGAAAACATGGTAATTTTTATTGTCGTAGCACTTTTTGGTATGTTTTTTGTATAACATGAAGAAAGTCTCACGGGATTAAATTTTAATTAGTCGCAATTAATTACGACTAAGTCTATAAATAGTAAAGGAGGAGATTCCGTTGTCAAAATTTGAAAAAGTTATGAATAGAGTACAAGAGCATTTTGAAGAGGCTCTTGAATATTTTCCAGAAGACCGCATTGTCGGTATCTTCTTACAAGGTAGTCAGAACTATGGTCTCGACACCGAAGACTCTGACGTTGATACTAAGTTAATTTTAACGCCATCTTTTGAAGATTTGGCGATGAACGCAAAGCCAATTTCTACCACTCATGTGCGCGAAAACGAAGAGCATATTGACTTTAAGGATATCCGCCTTTATATCGATTGCTTCCGCAAGCAGAATCTAAACTTTCTTGAAATTCTGTTTACTGATTACGCAATCATCAACCCTCTTTACGCTGAAGAGTGGAAGCGTTTGGTAGACGCAAGAGAAGAAATTGCGCATATGAACCCCTATAAGTCTATGCAGTCTATGGCTGGTATGTGCCGAGAGAAATTCCACGCACTACAACATCGATATCCTGCTAAACAGCATATTATCGATGAACATGGTTATGACGGCAAGCAGGTATCCCACCAGGAGCGAGTACGTCACGCAATGATTAAATATGCTAATGGTGAGTCCTATTGGAGTTGTATCCATGAACCTTTCGAGCCTTACTACCTTAAAATGCTCAAGCGACATGGTCTAAAGTGTGAAGAAGCAGTTGCTCTTAGTACTTGGAGCCTTGAGCAGACAGACAGACTTTGTGATGAATATTGCGCAGAACATCCAAAAGCAGAAAATGAAGAAACTCTCAAAATGCTAAGAGATGTACAACGTAATATTATGAAAATTAGTGTGCGGAAGGAACTTGCGGAATGAAAGAATGTCCTTTTGGATATAGTAATTCTGTTATACATTGTGATAGCAGGTGTATGATGTACGAAAATGGATGCTTAATTAAAGAGGCTTTAAAATGCTATATTAATGAGCATACTCCGGTAAAAGCATATGACCCGTACAGAAAAACTGAAGCAGAATTATATGAAATGTTGATGAATGTAAAGCCATCTATTCCTGCATTTATGCGCGATGACTGTCAATCAATTAATGATATCCCCTTCTAAATGGAGGGGATATTTTTTTGACTTTTCCAAAATTTTTTGGTATACTATTTAAGTTGCTGTCGAAAAGTAGCAACCAAAAAACTTTGGAGGAACTATTAAAATGATGAAGAAAATCTTAGCATGGATTTTTGTTTTGGTTATAATGTTCAGTTTTGTAGCCTGCACAGTTAGTCCAAATGAAGCATTAACAGAGTCAATTCCAGTAGAAGAAACAGTAGTAATGATTGAAACAGAACCAGTCATTATTGAAACAACTCCCCCAGAACCAGAAGAAGAATTAAGATGGGAAGTTCCAGGCGAAACTTATGTTATTGACATTACTCATGAAGCAACTACTGATTTAGAATTGATTGCTTGGGTAATTTACATGGAACAAGGCTCTGATATTGTATGCGATACCTGTCGCAGAAGAACCGCAGACGTAATTTTGAATTTAACTGAATGCAAAATTACTAATACTGGTAATGATTATTATTGGCCAGATACTATTAGAGGAGTTATCTCTGGCGGTGGTATTAATCCTTATCAAAATATGGGAAATAGTACTCGTTGGCCTGATACTGCGCATAAAGAAGGAGAACGTCATGCTGTTGAAAGAGCATTTAGAATTGCTCATGAAGTATTGCGCGGACAACATAGCGATATTTATAGAAAAGGTTATTTCTATTACGCAGGAGCAAATGCTTATGGCGGAGAGCCAGATACCGCAATTCAATGTTGTGAAACTTATTTTATGAGATTGCGCGACTGGGATAATTCCAAGTTTGAGCAAGATTGGTTTGCTGTCCCTCAAGAATAATAATTGCCCTTGGCTTAATGCCAAGGGTTTTTTTGATTTTGTAATAAAAATATGTTATAATATATATAGAAAGTGAGGGAATATATATGTTAAGATTAAGAGATTTACTGTCTGAAGATAAACCTTTTGATATTGAATATCGTTGTAATGCTCCCAAGTGTGATGATGAAGATGATATGCTTTTTGGTTATTGTCATTGGGATGGAAAAGAATTGATTAGCGGCGATGGTGATAATTATTATCTTAATGACATTATTGAACGATATCGGTGTGATGGTAAGTATTTAACCGTATGGATTGAAGTAAAATGGAGTGGAGAATAATATGGAAGAAAAAAAAGTAAAAATTACTTTTTTCATGCCACCAGAAGCAAGCATGAGTGGTGATGGAGTTGGCGCTTCTTTTATTTTATGTTATAAAAACTATGAAGATTTAATGGAATATTTGGCTTTTGAACAAAAAATGTTAAGTTTTATTCCAGAAGACAATCATGGCTTTATGATAACCCCCATTTTGGATGAAGAAGATTATTATAGATATGCGCACAAATATTTAGGGAAAGAAGGATGGTTAGATGATTAAAAATGTATTAATTACCGGCGATTGTCATGGTAGAGTTGAAGGCCGACTGGTCTCTATTAAAGAAAATATGCCTGAGTATAATCCCGAGGAAACTGCGGTAATCATTCTTGGCGATGTTGGCTTTAACTATTACAAGTCTAAGCATGATTGGAAAACTAAGCATCGGGCTGCTAAGTTTGGCTATACTATTTATTGCCTGCGGGGTAATCATGAAGACCGGGCTGTATTCTGTAAAGACGTAGATGTTGTTTATGACCCCTTTGTATGCGGTAATGTTTATCAAGAGAAAGAATTTCCCAATATTAAGTATTTCTCTGATGAAGTTGCCGAATATCACATTATGGGCAAGAAAGTTCTCTGTATTCCTGGTGCTTATAGCGTAGATAAATGGTATCGGTTACAGAATAATTGGCACTGGTTCTCTGCGGAGCAGTTAACCGCAAGCGAGATGGAGAGCGCTGAAGAAGAGTTCTCTGGTAAACATTTCGACTTTGTTTTTTCTCATACTTGTCCCATTGACTGGGAACCCAATGACCTATTTCTTTCTATGATTGACCAGTCCACAGTTGATAAGACTATGGAAGTGTGGATGGGCAAGTTTAAGGAAATGATTAATTGGAATACATGGCTGTTTGGTCATTACCACGCAGACCGAATTGAACGGCCTTATGTAGAGCAGTTCTACGAAGAAGTTGAAGACTTTGAAAGTATTATTGCTCGGTGGGATAAGTATAAGGCAACTGGTGAATTAGATTGGTGGTTGCCGAAGAGTCCTAATTTTTACATGGGAGTAGAATAATGGCTGATTATGTTATGGAGGCGGTTGTCCGCCTCCGCATAAGAGAAGTAAAAGATGAATATGATGGTTGGGATAGAGCAATGGAATTCTTTGGTCAAGGTCTCAATCATCTTGCTTATAGTAGCGACCCAGATGATGACCATTATGAGATTGAAGAATGTAGAGTATTAACCTTTAAGGAGGATTAATATGTTAGATTTTATCGTTGAATTATTTGTCGATATTTTGGAAAATACTTGGATGATATTCAAGTTATTTCTCTCTCTTGCTATTACTTTAGGATTGCTGGCAATCCCAGTGTATTTAATCATTATTACTGATTCTTGCTGGCCATTACTTTTATTCATACCTTTCTTTGGTATCGGATATACTTTCCATGAAATACTCTGTAATTGATTTTTTATAAAAAATATGTTATAATATTTATATAAAGAATAAGAAAGGAAAATGAAAATGAAAAAGGTTCTTGTTATTGTTGATATGCAGAATGACTTCGTTGATGGTGCTCTGGGCACCCCCGAAGCACAGGCAATTGTTCCCAAGGTTGCAGATTATATCCGCGAACACGCAGATAAGGATACTATCCTGCTGTTTACTAAGGACACTCACAAGGAAAACTATATGGAAACTCTGGAAGGAAAGAATCTTCCTGTTCCCCATTGTGTTAAGGATACCTTCGGCTGGGAACTGGCTCCCGCAATCGCTGAGGCTCTATATGACACTCGCGCCAAGTATGATGATTTTGAGTCTTACTTCCCTTATGTGTCTGACCATGTAATTAAGAAGCCTACTTTTGGCTCTCTGGATTTTCAGAATCTGCTGTATGTTATCGATTCTGAATGTCCTGTTAAGGAAATTACTCTGATGGGTCTGTGTACTGGTATCTGCGTGCTGTCTAACGCAATTCTGGCAAAGGCAACTCTGCCTGATGTCCCTGTTCGCGTAGTTGAAGATTGCTGTGCTTGTGTAACTCCCGATTCTCATAAGACTGCTCTGGAAGCAATGAAGATGTGTCAGATTGAAATTATTTAATCCAGGAGGTAAGGTATGTTTCATGTAAATGGTAGATTGGTTGAACAGCATCATTTTCCCGCAGGTGAACTTGATATTAAACTGCATCCTCTCCATGGAGCCGAGAGAATTGATATTGTCTGGAACTATGAAGGAGATAGTGAACTGTTTACTCTGGCTTGCATTCGAGCTCATTATTATAACAAGAGATGCTTCCTTACCGTACCTTACCTGCCCCATGCTCGTATGGATAGAGTGAAGAATGAGGAAGATGTTTTTACTCTGAGACTTCTGGCAAACTATATTAATAATCTGGCATTTGAAAAGGTTTATGTGTGGGATGTTCACAGTAATGTTGCTCCTGCTCTGATTAACAGATGTGAAAATATCCAGCCCGATATTTTTATTAAAAAGGCAATTGAATATCTCGGTTACAGCAAGGAAAGCCTGTGCCTGTTCTTCCCTGATGAAGGTGCGCAGAAGCGCTATGGTGAAATGTTCCCCGAATATAAGCAGGCTTTTGGTATCAAGAAGCGTAATTGGGAAACTCATAAGATTGAGGGTTATATGATTGTTGGCGAAGAAAATATCACTGGTAAGCACGTACTGATTATTGATGATATTTGTTCTTATGGTAATACCTTCATTAAGGCAGCTGAAGCAGTAAATGCTGTCGGAGCTGAGGGTGTAAGTCTGTATGTTACCCATTGCGAAGAATCTATCAATAAGGGTAATGTATTCCCCAGTAATCTGTTTGACCACGTATATACCACAAACAGCTTGATTCGCTCCGATGAGTGCGAAGATAAGCTGATTGATGTAAGTAGCAGTTATTAAGGAGAAACATATGGATAATATGGAAAATGGTATGATGGGTATTTTTGAACCCAGATGTAAGATTCGTTTTCTTTCTGACCCCAAGCCAGAAGAGGAATATATTGCGGTTCCTGCTTCTGAAATGATTGAACTTATCACCTGCCAGATGAAGCTAATGGCACTTGAAGCTGGCGGTGTTGACAACTGGACCTGGTACGGCGATTCACTTTATGATGCCCTAAAGGAAATGCCCAATTGTTATGATAATAACTTTTGGGAATGGGTTAAGCACGAAAAGGCTGAGGATGAAACAGTGGAAGAGTTTGTCGAGGATATGAATTTCGAAGATTACGCTCGATACGAAGTAGATATTATGTAATTAAAAAGCCCTTATCTCAATGATAAGGGCTTTTTTGATTTTTATAAAAAAATATGTTATAATATTTATGTAAAGAATAAGAGATAAAAGAAAGGAAAATGATAATATGGATTTTCGTAGAATGGTTATGCTGTACAGCGACTCTTATAAGCAGTGCCACCCCAAGATGTATCCCGACAATCAGGAGTATCTGGTTTCTTATCTGACTCCTCGGAAGGCTATGAATAAGGACTTCCCCAAGATGGTAGTCTATGGTGTTCAGCCTTTTATCATCGATATGATGGATGCTTTTGATACATTCTTCTCTGCTGACCTGGATTGGGTTATGTACGATTATGACCATTATATTGATGCTCATCTGGGTCTCGGTAATGTCGCCCGCGACCGCATCGTTGAACTCCATGAACTGGGCTATCTGCCTCTGGAGATTCGTGCTCTGCCCGAGGGTACTGTTGTAGATATGGGCGTGCCCATTGTTGAAATGAGAAATACTCATCCTCGTTTCGCATGGCTGGTTCAGTGGGTTGAATGCTTGCTCCAGACCGAAGTGTGGCCCATGTGTGCTTATGCAACTGTCGGCTATGAATACCATAAGGTTGCTGAGAAGTGGTATAACAAGACTGCCCCTGGCGCAAATCCCTTTATGGCAATGGCTGACTTCGGTTTCCGCGGTATGAGCTGTCTGGAAGACGCAACTCGTTGCTCTGCTTCT
>JAEIGA010002854.1_pt1 | contig 27275 bp, 28 predicted proteins | sample 9270691 | NCBI WGS metagenome assembly JAEIGA01 (sample SAMN17057246, study PRJNA624740) | gut metagenome | biome: biome; isolation source: fecal sample | host: Bos grunniens | place: China: Xizang | collected 2019 | reverse complement strand
GGATGAATAAATACCCAAGAAAATTGCTTGATGGGCACTCCGCTTGGCAATTAGCAAAAGTGTATTCTTTCCATTTTAACAGAATCCTTGCCTAATCTCCATTTTTATTTACCTTTGTCGCATTTATCCTTGCAATTTACAATCATACCCAAGTTAGAGAAGTACAGAGTTACGATTTCCGGAGAGCGAACCCTAAGCCGCGCAGCTTTGCACCGTGTTGTCATAGTTTATTCTTGTCAACAGCCGTTGTACCATGTTAGCATGGACGCATGAAACGCGTGCTGCAATACATGATGCTGATACTGACCCTGTTGGCAGGGGCAGTAAGCCAAGCTATTGCAGAACCGTCTGATTGGCAAGTGTGGAAGGTAGAGGACGTAGAGTATGTGGAGGTAGAGGATGCCTGCCGCTTCTACAAATATCTACCCAAGCAAGGCAAGGAGGGATTCAAATCCTACGGCTCCGGCTCCTACACTATTTCCGTAAAAGCCGGAAAGCAGGATTTTTACGTCAACAATTACCGTTATATTCTCTCCTACCCCGTCCGCGAGCACAACGGCAAGCTTCTGATTTCTGCCGTTGATATGAAGAAGCTGGTGGACCCCGTACTGCGCCCCAATTTTAACAAGCAGGAGGGAAAAATCACCACCGTGGTTATTGATGCCGGACACGGCGGGCACGATGCCGGCGCCGTTAGCCCCTGGGCCAAAGAAAAAGACTGCAACCTTGCCGTAGCCCGCAAGGTGCGCGACAAACTGAAGCAAGCCGGACTCAAGGTGGTAATGACTCGCGATACCGATGTTTTTCTTACCCTCGGCGAGCGTGTGGCTATTGCCAACAAAACGCCCAACTGCATTTTTGTGAGCATTCACCACAACTCCGGTCGCCGCGCCGCTAAAGGCATAGAAACCTTCACCCTAGCCCCGCACGGCACCACATCTCCCTTCGCGCGCACGCGCCGTAGAGAATCATTAGCGGGCAACAACCAGGACAGCGCCAACATTGCCCTTGCCACCGCCATTCACAGCCGCGCCATACGCAACACCGGCGCCATTGATCGCGGTATTCAGCGTGCACGCTTCTCGGTATTATGCACTATTACCCGCCCTGCCGTTTTATTTGAGGGAGGCTTTGTCTCCAACCCGGATGAAGGGCGTCTCATCTCCTCCAACGCCTATCGCGAAAAATTGGCTAACAGCATTTGCCAAGGCATCATTGCCTACAAGAGCGCCATCGAGGCAAAACCCCTCAAGCAACGCAATGTGCGCACCGGTGGCGGGAGCCTCCACGGCAGCGGCAACACATACCGCGGCTCTACCAGACTTAAATAACCCCACCACTGCACCTCCATCGCGCCATGAATGCTCGGGCTTTTATCTCCACTCTCCTCACCGCTGCCATGCTCATGGCTGTAGCCTGCGGCCTGCCCCTCACGGCGCGTGCAGATGCTGCCGCGTGGGAGACAAGCACTATCGGCGAGCACGAGTATTACAGCTTGGAGCACCTGCGCAATTTTTACAAGCTTACCACCCCCACCAAAAAGAAGAAAGGCAGCAACGAGGTAAGCATCATCAACTCTGCATTTAATCTTCGCGTTACTCCCGGCAGCCGCGAGCTGCTCATTGGCGGCTACCGCTGCCGCCTCATGCACGCCGTGCAGCAGCGCGAGGATGGCGAGCTGCTCATCTCCAAAACGGATTACGTAAAGCTCATCGACCCCATTTTGCGCCCCACCTATATCCCCGAGCGCCGCAACGTGCAAACCGTCATCATTGACCCCGGCCACGGCGGCACCGACCCCGGTAACAAATCTCCCCTCATTACGGAAAGCATCTTTACCCTGCAACTGGCGCAAGAACTGGCCGCAGCCCTCCAACAACAAGGGCTGCAAGTCGTCCTCACCCGCGACACGAACCGCAACCTCAGCGATGCAGAACGCGTGAAGGTGGAGGAGCAGCACCGCGATGCCATTTTTATCAGTCTTCACCTCAACGGCGGGCGCTCGGATGTATTCGGCATCGAAACCTACACCGCCGCCCCGCAAGAGCCCAAAAACAAGGCCATGCAGGCTAACCGCTACGATGCCGCCAACGCCGCCTTGGCCTTTGCGCTGCACTCCCACGCCGTCAATGCCACCAAGGCACCGGACCGCGCCGTGCGCCGTGCGTATTACACCATGCTCAACACCGTCACCTGCCCTGCGGCCATGGTGATGGTGGGCTATGCCACCAATAAAGAGGAAGCCACGCAGCTGCTGAGCGATGAGTACCGCGCCAACTTGGTGCAGGGCTTGGCACAAGGCATCCTTGCCTTCAAGGCTGCTATCTCCACCACTGCTCAAATTATCCCCCCGCCCCCGGTGGCTACTCCGCCTCCTGCACCTGCTGCCCCGGACTCCACCAAGCAAACCTCCTCCAAGACGGATAAAAACAAGAAGTCACAAAAGACCTCCTCGTCTTCTTCCTCTAAAAAATCCTCTTCCTCCGCCAACAAGAATAAAAACAAAAACCAATCTTCCGGCCGCCGTCGCCGGTAATGCTGCCTGAGCCATGAGAAGGTTAAAAAAGCTGGGGTGTTGTCGTGGCTGTCTGTTGGTGCTTGTTCTGCTGTATGCGCTGCAATGCTTTGTAGGGGTAACGATTATTTGGCATAAATACCAAACGAGCCGCATCGGGGATATACAGCTCACCTTGTCGTATCCATTCAGCTCCTGCGTGGGAATGTTTGTTCCGGGCTTGGGATACATTTACACCCTCGGTTATGTGATGGGCGGCGGAGAAGAATATGAAATGGTAAAGGCGCTCACCATCCGTTTGCCCGATGGCCGCAGCTACACCCATTACAGCGAAGATATCCAGTGGCTGAGTGAATTAGGCATGAAAGAAACCCCACAAGGAATACAGATTACCGATGCTCAGGGAGCGAATTGGGTAGACACCGCAGCTATTCGTTACTCCGCTTTTCAGCACTGAAATATCACGGTAAAAAGAATTTTCAAATTTTTCTCGATTTTACTCTTGACGTTCTGAAAAAATGGTGTAATATTTGCGCGCCCTCACGGGCAAGCGAAATAATAACAACAACCAGTAGTAAATAGAAGTTATGATTAAGAGCATCGCCATTCTTCTGAGCCTTACAGCCGTTACTGCCACCGCTAACACCCTGCCCCCCACCTTCGAGGCACCGGTAGCTGTTCAGCGCTGATGTTGCTCCTACAACCGCCACTTCTCCACGGGGAGAGGGAACGGTTTCTGCACCGCCGAGGTGCGTCAGATCGCCATACGAAACCGTATGGGGATTTTTTTTATCGCTTTGTGAAAGTTTTCTGTTGATAAATGGGAGAAGGACGAAAGGAAGTACGAGTTACGAATTCCGAAGGACGAATTTAAGAGTTCCGCTCGCCTTCGGCTCGCAGGAGAAGCTAAGCGTACCAATCGGCATGTGTTCCGCGCTTAAGGCGCGGGCGGTAAGCGTAGGGTGGCACGGTGGGTGGCTTTAAATTGCCGTATTGGGCTATAAAATTATCTTTGCGTAAACTCCACCATCAATATTCAACATCCAACATTCAATATTCAATATCGTTGTTATCGGAGGGCGGTGGCAAAGCTTCGGGAATGTCCGAGCTTGCGTGCGGGGCAACTATCTGCTATACTATGGGCATGAAGTTCCGCCTGTTTACCGCCGTAGCCCTGATGCTGGCCGGTGTATTGGCCTCATGCCAAACCCAGCGTCAACCTTATAAGGGCTACAAAAAGTCTGCCTATACCATTAAAGGGCACCGATTCGTTCCTATGGATGTGCACCCGGCACTGAGCTATAAAGCCGAGGGCATTGCCTCCTTTTACGATGGCAGTGGCGGTGTGAATGCCATTGGCGAAAGGCTGCGCTCGGGCGAGTATTACGCTGCCCACCGCACCCTGCCGCTGCCTTGCATGGTTCGCATCACCTCGTTGGCCAACGGCAAGAGTGTCGAGGCCCGCGTATCTGACCGCGGCCCCTTCATTAAAGGGCGACTCATCGATGTGAGTGCCGCCGTGGCTCGCGACCTCGGTTTTACCGAAAAAGGACTGCAACGCGTGCGCGTGGAGGTATTGTCGGTAGGCGATGGCGATTACAAAGTTCGTAAAAAGTAAACCACCCATAGATACACACTCAGCATACACATGATTCGTCACCTTTTATGCGCTGCACTGGCAGCCATGCCCATTCAACTCTGCCAGGCAGAACAGACCGCTACGACCACTTTAACACAACACACACAAACCACCATGTTCAACAAAGAGCTTTTAGAAAAATGCAGCAACGCCGCCGGTGTTTCCGGGTTTGAGGACGACATTCGTGCCGTCATCGAAGCCGAGCTGCAAGGCTGCGGCACCATCAGCCACACCACCTCCGGCAACCTGATTTGCGAGAAGAAGGGCCCCGAGGGCTCCCCCACCATTGCCTTGGTAGCCCACATGGACGAAATCGGCTTCATGGTGCAGGGCGTCACGCAAGATGGTTTCCTGCTGCTGGTACCGCTTGGCGGCTGGTGGAACCACACCCTGCCCAGTCAACGAGTCACCGTCATTACCCGCGAAGGTCGCCATATTCCCGGCCAAATCGGCACCAAGCCTCCGCACCTGCTGCCGGACTCCCAGCGCAAGCAAGTGATGCCCGACGACGCTTTGTTTGTGGATGTGGGCGCTTCCTCGAAAGAAGAGATTGATGCCTTAGGAATTCGCTTGGGCTGCTGTGTTGTGCCGGATGTGCAGCTGCAACCGCTGAGCATTGAGCACCGCTGGATGGGCAAAGCCTTTGACAACCGCGCCGGTGTTTACGCCATGATTCAAACCATGCAGGCTCTCAAGGATGCTGAGCTGCCCTGCACCGTGCGCGCCATTGCCACCGTGCAAGAGGAGGTAGGCACCCGTGGTGCTCGCTCGCTACATGGAGAGGAGGTGCCGGATTTCGCCATCATTCTGGAAGGCCCGCCCGCAGACGACACCTTCGGCCAAAGCGGAGTATGCCGCCAAGGCGTGTTGGGTAAGGGTACACAGGTGCGCTTGTACGACCCCACCAACATCACCCCGCCGGCCTTTGCAGACTTTGTGCTTAACCTTGCCCAACAGCACAACATTGCCCACCAAGCCACCGTGCGCCGCACCGGTGGTACGGATGCCGGAGCTGCCTACCCGCACTGGCACGGCACACCGTCCATCGTCTTTGGTGTACCCACACGCTACATCCATGCCCACAACGGCATTCTGGACGCTCGCGACTTGCAGGCCACGGTAGAGCTGACCCTCAAGGTGATTCAGAACATTGCCTCCTACGGCAAGTAAAATAAGCAAAACCTCATTCAACCAAACGGGGGGATTAAGCATACGTTGCTTAATCCCCCCGTTCTCTTATAGGCAGTGCCCTTACAAAGTGCGCAGCTCCAGAGAGCGGCCATGGGCATCCAACCCTTCCACACGGGCAAAGGTTTGCACATGGGGCAACGAGGCGCGCGCGGCAGCGGGGCTCATGCGCACAATGGAGGTGCGGCGCTGGAACTGGTCCGCCCGAATACCGGAGAAGGATTTACCGGAGCCGCCCGTGGGCAAGGTGTGGCTGGGGCCGGCAAGGAAGTCGCCGCAAGCCACGGTGGAATAGGTGCCGGCATAGATGGCACCGGCCGTGCGGATACGGGCCAGAGTGCTCTCTTCCACCGCCTCATCCACCACCAGCACCAAGTGCTCGGGGGCAAAAGCATTCACAATATCCGCACCCTGCTCAACGGAAGAAACGAGGAAGCAATCCGTGTTATCCTCCAGCACCTGCTGCAGGTAAGCAGAGCGGCTCAGGGTGGCGGCTTGCTCGGCAATTTGCTGCTGCACGGCTTGCAACAACTCCTCGCTGGTGGTAACAAAGGCAATGGCACTGTCACCACCGTGCTCGGCTTGGGCCAATAAATCGGCAGCCACAAAGGCGGGGTTCGCCGTATGGTCGGCCAACACCATCACCTCGCTGGGCCCCGGCAACAAATCGATGGCCACGGCACCCACCAACTGGCGCTTCGCCTCCACCACAAAACGATTACCCGGACCAAAAATCTTCTGCACCGGGGCCACCGTCTCCGTGCCGAGCGCCAAAGCGGCAATACTCTGGGCACCGCCCACACGGTAAATCTCTGTTGCACCGGCAGCCTGCAAGGCTACCAACACAGCCGGATTCACCTTGCCATCCGGGCCACAAGGAGTCATAGCCACAATTTCAGGCACACCCACCGCCTTGGCAAAACCGCCGGTCATGAGCGCGGTGGATACCAACGGAGCCTTGCCGCCGGGCACATAAATACCCACACGGTCATACGGCACAAAGCGCTCGCCTACCTCGCAGCCCTGGGCATTGATGCCACTCCAATCGCGGCGCATGCTTTGCTGAGAAAAATAGGTAATATTCGCCAGCGAGGCAGCAATGGCATCCTTCACATCTTGCGGCACTACGGCCTGAGCAGCGGCCAACTCTTCTTCCGTCACGCGCAATTGAGCCGGAGTCAGGGCAACGCGGTCGAACTTCGCAGCATAAGCACACAGTGCGGCATCACCATGCTCGCGCACTTCATCAATAATGGCAGCTACACTTTCTCTCACCTCAGCCGTGGGGATAGCACGGCGATTCATGCCGGCTACGGCCGTGGCAAACTCTGCATCAGTTTCGCGATAGATATTCATGTCGCGCGCGATTATAGCACCTCCGCCGCCAAATGTCAAAACACGACGGAGGTTGGAGGTTTGATTTTAAATTTTTGATTTTGGTAGCAGAGCAAATCAAAAATCCAAATTCAAACCTCCAACATCAATTATAGCTATGCACGCTATTAATGGAGGGGAGCAGGTTGACCACAAAGAAGGTAATGAGCACCGCCACAAAGCCCAGAATGAGGAGCGGCCGCTGCCAGCCGGCCCATGCTTTGTAGGCGCGAATATGGAAATACAGCAAATAGACACACCATGTGATGAGAGCCCAAGCCTCTTTAATATCCCATGCCCAATAACGAGCCCAAGCTTCATCTGCCCAAAGAGCACCGCTCCACAAGCCAAAGGTAAGGAACGGGAAGGCCAGTGTCACCACTTCATCTGCGGCGCGCAGGTGCAGCTCTTGCTGTTTACCGCAGCAAGAGACCACAGCTAAAATAGCAGATACAGCCAAGAAACCGTAAGCCACCACATAGGAGGTAACATGCGGTGCAAACCACGGAGATTGCAAGGCGGGCATTTGGCGCCAGGCAGCCTGCAAGGGCATGCACAAGGCCCCCACCATGCTCAAAACAGCGGCAGCTGCAAAATAGGCCGTGAGGTTCAGTCGGCGAAACTTCTGCATGTACCAAGCGGCAGGCACCAACACCAAGGGAAAGAAGCAGAGCACATGGCGCATGTTGCCAAACGGCAGGGCCTGAGCCGCCACACCGTTTGCCACAAACAACGCCAGAGCCGTCAGCCAGCTACCCAGAAAAATCCCTGCCGCATGCTCTTTTTTGTGGCAACAGGCCAGCACACAAGCTGCCAGCGATGTGAGCAGCGTACCAATGGAAAGGGTGTAAATAAGTGTATTCATGCGGCGGATGTTTCCTCGTTGTTAGGGGTGGGCGTAGTAGCGGGGCGTTTCCACCAACTCCAGCAGGCGGTGCAAATAATCAACCCCACCATGCCGGCCAAAGCATACCAGCGGCCGGGTGCTTGGCGTGCCTGCAACACCACCGTCACCTGATTGGTCAGGCGATTATAATCATAGCTCAGCAGGTAAAGATGCACATCCTTGCAGGCAATAGGATAATTGACACGCAGCGTTTCTTGGCGCGTTTCGGAGCGGCCGCGGTGGTCTGTATACACCGTGCAAGCGGCACTGTACTCTTTCACCGCACCGGCATGGCGCACCCCGGCAGGAATAGGCTCGCTCACCAGCAAGCTGGGGCAGTCTAACTGCGGGTGCGGGCGCACATCCGCACAGGAGAAACAGCGATTCCCCAAGCGCAGCGTATCGCCATCCTTCACCAAAGAACCCTCCGGCAGCGGCAGCCATTGGTCCGCCATGCGGATAGAGGCTTTGTACTGCCCGGATTCCTCCGTAATGAGCAGATGATACTGCTGCGGTGCTGCGGCGGGGGCATCGTGGTGCGTTACCTCAAATTGATTCACTTGCAGCGAGAATCCCAAAGGCAGCTTGTCGCCGTTTTGCATGCAAGCCTCCGTTATCTTATCAGGAGCACCGGCCGTGGCATAAATGTAGCCATTCTTTTCGGCGCAGAAATCGAGCATACCCCCCAGCACAATCAGCGTGCAGCACCAGTGGGCTCCGGCAAGCCACAGGCGCGGGGTCATCAGCTTTATCAGAAAATACCCGAAAATGACGGCAAACAACACGCCCACTACCGTGGTGCAAAGCATGGCCAGCGCACCAAACCACATCGCCCCGCCCAGCATGGCGTGCTCCACAGCCTTGCAGCCGTACATCCATGCCGTGATAAGGCCGGATGCCGTAAAATAGGTACACACCAAGCCAAAGATGAATCGGGCACGCATGCCCTCAGCCAAGCGCCAACCACCCCACAACGCCAAGAGGGCGGCTACAACACCCAGCAAAATCATCACACCGCCCCGAAACACATCCGGCGCGCCCAGCACGGGGAATGCACCGGCGGCCAGCAGCACACAGGCTGCCCCCAGCACCATCAGCGTAGCCTTCAGCAATCCGCTCATAATGTATATACTTACCAGTGCCAGCTGATGGAGAACGTACCGTAGCAGGAGGGATCATTCTGTCGGCGGTATCTATCCGTGCAATAAACAGCCCCCATAAAGTAGTCGATACCTTGGTACGAAACACCTACACCCAAGCGGAATTCTGCCTGCCAAGGCTTGCGGCTGCAGGTTTGTTCAAAATGATGGAATACACCGCCATCAATCGAAATATCGCGTGCTATATAATCCACATACGCCTCGGCGCTCACAAAGTAAGAGGGGGCGGCAGGATTGTAGTTTTTCTTCTCCAGCAAGCTCACCCCGTACGAGGCAGCATGGTTGCCGCTCACCTGCATGGAGGGCGGAAGATTGCGGCCATAGCGATATGCCACACCACCACCGGCTTTAATAAATGCTGTGCCGAATTGCTCGCGCAGCACAAAGGTGCCATCGCTCTCCCAACCGTTAGAAGAGGTGCTCTCCATCCACGGAATACGCACATGCTGCTGGGCCGAAAGCTGCACTGTTACCTCAGAGGGCACTTGGTCGCTCCAGCCATCCCAAGTTTGCATGCCGCACATCTCGTGCAAGCCATTCTGCGCATAGCGCGCAAAGGAAGGATTACCCGTGGTGCCCAGCTGAAACTCGACGGCATTGCCAAAGTTCTCGCCGCGAGAAAGATACGCACCACCCAGCGCCAAATAGCCGGCGTACGGGCTTTCACCCGGCACCGCACCATGTGTATGCGTGCTGGGGGTATAGATATTTTGGGTAAGGCTCACACCCCAGGCGTCGCCATTACTCAGCGACTGCGCATAATCCAAACGCGTTCCGTGCGAGTAATTACCATCGTATCCAAAGGCGGAGTCATTCTCCATGGTACCACGGAAGTGGTGCGAGGGTTGCTCCGTATACCCCGGCTCACCGGGCTGGGGTATAGGATTAAAATATCCGACCGTCGGGGAAAGAACCGCCATTGTCAACCATGCTATTGCACTCATGTCTTACTGAATACTCCTAACACGATATCAAGTCAAGCAAATTTACCGTCACGAAATAACAGAATGCATGATATTAAAAGTGTATTATGGGCAGGCTAATCAGCAATTTAGCCTTGACACCGCCCCGCCTAACCGCTACAGTGAGCATTACCATGAAACCCCTGACTATTGCCGTTTTACTACTCAGCAGCCTGTGTGCCCAAAATTGCTTTGCTGCCCCCACTACCACCACCCGCAAGGAGGCCGCTGTCCCCGAGCTTACGTATCATGAAAGCTGGTCCGCCGAGCACCGCGCCATGTTGACCAAGCTGCACCGCCTTATTAAAAAGGACGTGTACAACAGCATGTTGGCCGTGGCCGCCGCGATGCATGAATTTGAGGATATCTTTGAGGATGCTCTCATCGAAAAGCTTGAAGGCACAAAACCCCAAGCCAAGAAGAAAAAGAAAACAGGCGTAGGAATGGGGACTCGTTTTGCGATTAAAGCCAGTCTGCGCCCCATCGAGCAGCTGATTAAAGATACCGCCACCAGCGGCAAAGGAGACCTTTACACCAAAGAGGGTGTAACCGTAGCCCAACTGGCTGTGCGCCTGAACATGCCCGAGCTTGCCAAGGAAATGGTGCGCCGCGGGCTTTCTCCCACCGCCGTCCAAACAACCGTTGAGCTCAACTCCCGCAAAGGCGTGGAATCGATGGGCTACATTTTCAAGGAAGACCTGCTGACCACCATTATTATCAACAACCCCTTGATTCTCGGTGCCCACGAATTAAGCCAGCAGGAGGCCATCGCCCTGCTTCAATGGTTCATCGACCAAGGAACAGACATCAGAAAGAGCGATGCCTACTCCATCACACTTGCATGCACGCTCAATATCATGAACCACCAAGAGACCCGCATGGCAGAGTTTGTGATTCGCCATTACGGCGCCATCCTGCCCGAGCAGCAGGTTAGCGTTGCCACCTTCCTGCTCACCGAGGCTCCGGATTCCCTCGACACCTTCTTGCAGTTGTACAACGAGGGGTATTTCCAAATGGAGCATTTGCAACAAAAGACAAGCCTTCTGACTCAAGTGTTGGGGCGCACGGCTCCGAACATGCCTGAGATTATTCGCACGTTGCTGAAACTCGGTTTCGACCCCAATTACCTTTCCGAACAGCCATCCCCCGATGACTTCGACAGCGACGAAGAATATGACGAAGCGCTGGAAGCTTACGATACCCTCACCCCCTTGGAAAACCTGCTCTATAACAGCGTTGAGCAAACCGACATGCTGGCCTGCACGGAAACACTGCTCAAAGCAGGCGCCACCTGCGCCATTGACCCCACCTGTATAGAACTGGAGTCTCCGCTCAAAGACAAACTCCTGTCCTTGCTCAAGCAATACAACATCCCCCTTGTGGAAGAGACAGATGAGGAAGACGAAGAAGAGGATGTAGAGGAGGAGGAGGAAGAAGAGTCAGACGCCATGTAAGAGCATCCGCCCCCCCCTACACATGCAACATTCAAGCTCCTGCATTCCCCCGCGCGCGCGATAAAGATTGATTTTTGGGCTTGACAACGGGCAGAGTTACGCTATAGTTGGGGTGAGGGGCTATTACCACCCCCGCAATAGACATCATGGAACCTATCTACGAAGGCAAAGCCAAAAGGCTGTTCACCACAGACGACCCCAGCGTGCTGCGCATGGAGTACAAGGACTCCGCTACAGCATTCAACGGCGTTAAGAAAGAAGACTTTGAGAACAAAGGCCGTTTCAACAAGGCCATTACCCTCATCATCTACCGCATGCTTGAGGCTCGTGGTGTAGCCACGCACCTTGTGGATGACGTGGACGACATCAACCTGTTGGTAAAGCGCGTATCCATCATTCCGCTTGAGGTAATCGTGCGTAATGTGGCTGCCGGCAGCTTCTCCAAGCGCATGGGCGTGACCGAGGGCACAGCCTTCAAGAAGCCGATTGTTGAATTCTCTTACAAGGATGACTCCCTGGGCGATCCCTTCATCAATGATGACTATGCCCGCGAGATGGGCGCCGCCACCGAGGAAGAGTGCGCCAACATCAAGCAGATGGCTCTGTTGGTAAACGAGGTACTTTGCGAGTTCTTCCTCAAGGCTAACCTCCGCCTCATCGACTTCAAGATTGAGCTCGGCCGCTTGGCTGAGGATCCGTCCAAGATTGTGCTGGCCGACGAGATTTCTCCGGACACCTGCCGCCTGTGGGACGTAGAGACCGGCAAGAAGATGGACAAGGACCGCTTCCGCCAGGGGCTCGGCGGCTTCATGGAAGCATACGCCGACGTACTGGACCGTTTGCAGAAGTAAGATTTCACCCCCAAAGCCACCGTGCTGATAAAGTGCGGTGGCTCTTTTCAATTTTATGGCAACACTTACATTTGAGGTATTCAGCCGCTTCCAGTCCGCCACGGACGCCAACAAGCTGCTCTACACCCCCATACAGAACAAATTGACATACAACCACACACGCCTGTACACCGTAGAGTGCGAGGGCGATGTGGAAGCCGCAGCCGCCTACATGCGCCGCGTGCTGGTAGACCCCATCTCTCAGAAGGTGGAAGAAGGCGGCACCCCCGCCTTAGAGGGCGAGCTTTTCTGCATTTCCTACGGCATCAAGAAGGGTGCTTTGGATTTGGAAAAGGAAGCCATCCTCACCAACTATGCAGGCCGCAAGGGACTGCCCTTCACCCTCACCTCTCTCACCATCACCCAAAAGGTATACATCTTTGGCGAGGGCGATAAGGAGGCACTGGCCGCCCGCTTCTGCAATGACGTGTGCAACCCCGCCATCCACACGTGGAGCGTTAAGTAAACGGACTCAGTAACCCGCATCATTTTTATTATGGCAACATATCGTCACATTCCCGTCCGCAACCTCAGCGAGGCCGAGCTTACCAAGCTGAGCCAAGACATGAAGCTTTCTCTCTCCACGGAAGACATGCTGGTGGTACAGCAGATTTTCTGCGAGATTGACCGCGAGCCCACCGATGTAGAGCTTGAGGTAATTGCCCAGACCTGGTCCGAGCACTGCAAGCACCGTATTTTCGCCGCCACCATTCAGCACACTGTCAATGGCCAGACGGAGGAAATCAACAGCATGTACAAAACCTTCATTCAGCGCCCCTCCAAGGAGATTATGGCCCAGAAGCCCGGTTTTGTTCTCAGCTGCTTCGTAGACAACGCCGGCTTCATCAAGCTGGACGACAATCTTTCCGTATGCCTTAAGGCAGAAACCCACAACCACCCCAGCGCCATTGAGCCGTATGCCGGTGCCAATACCGGTTTGGGCGGTGTGATTCGCGACATCCTCGGTGCCGGCAAGGGCGCTAAGCCCATTGCCAACTTGGACGTATTCTGCTTCGGCGCCCCCGATACTCCGCAAGAGATGGTAGAGGGCCACAACATTATTCACCCGCTGGGCATTATGCGTGGCGTGGTACACGGCGTGCGCGACTACGGCAACCGCATGGGTATTCCCACCACCAGCGGCGCCATCCAGTTCGACCCCACCTACATTTACAACCCGCTCGTATTCTGCGGCACTGCCGGCGTCATTCCGCAGCAGGACATTGCCAAGGAAATGAAGCCCGGTTTGGCCGTTGTTGTTATCGGTGGCCGCACCGGTAAGGACGGCCTCCACGGCGCCACCTTCTCCTCCGCCGCCATGGGCGAGGAATCCGCCACCGAGGACCAGCAGGCAGTACAGATTGGCAACCCCATTGAAGAGAAGAAGACGCTGGACGTGATTCTTGAGGCTCGCGAGCGCGGCCTTATCGAGTTCGTGACGGACTGCGGCGCAGGCGGTTTCTCCTCCGCAGCCGGCGAAATGCTCTCCGAAACCGGTGGCAACCTCTACCTGGAGCGCGCCCCGCTCAAGGAAACAGGCATGCTTAGCTGGCAAATCTTCCTCTCTGAGTCTCAGGAGCGTATGGTGCTTGCCGTTAAGCCCGAGAACCTGCAAGAGCTGCAGCAGCTGGCCGATACCTTCCAAACGGAAATGACCGTGCTCGGCGAGTCCGACGACAGCGGCGTGCTGCGCGTATGGCACAACGGTGAGCTGGTGGTAGAGATGGACAACTCCAAGCTCCACGATGCTCCCACCAAGTACCTCACCTCCGTCTTCAATCCCGCTCCGGCCCTGCAGGGTGTCACCCTCGACGACAGCAACCTTGCTGCCGACCTCAAGCAGGTGTTCGGCGACTTCGCCATCGTTTCCCGCGAGCCCATCATCCGCGAGTACGACCACGAGGTGCAGGGCAACACCGTGCTCAAGCCGCTTGCCGGCGCCACAGCCGATGCCCCGCAGGATGCCTCCGTGATTGACATCGACGGCTCTGATAAGCTCATGTCCCTCGCCCTCGCCATTCTGCCTGAGTGGGGTAAGACCGACCCCTACGCCATGGGCACCGGCACGGTAGACGAAACCGTACGCCAGCTGGTACTGGCCGGCACCAACCCGGACAAGATTGCCCTGCTCGACAACTTCTGCATGGGCAACCCCGAGTGCCCGACCGAGCTCGGCCGCATCGTTGAATGCGCCAAGGGCATTCGCGAGGCCGCCCTCGCCTACGGTGCTCCGTATGTATCCGGTAAGGACAGCTTCTACAACTACTTCGAGACCGAAGAAGGCCCCGTCAACATCCCCGTTACCTTCCTTTGCTCCGGCTTTGGTGTGGTAGAGGATCCGGACCACGTTCGCGGTGCTTCCCTGCGCCGCAACAACAGCCGCATCTTCATCGTGGGTAACACGGAAGACGAAATGGGCGCCTCCGTCTATGCCCGCATTAAGGGTGTGAAGGACTGCAAGGTACCGCAGACAGACAACAAGGCCAACTATGCCATTTACAAGCAATACTACGAGAAGGCTCTCACCCAGGGGCTGGTGCTCTCTGCACACGACCTCTCCGAGGGTGGTCTTGCCGTAGCCGCTGCCGAGATGGCATTCTCCGGCAAGGGTGGCATCAGCATTGATTTGGACAAACTGCCCACCGTTGGCGGTTGGCAGAACAACGCTGTTCCCTGCTTCTCCGAAAGCACGGGCCGCTTCTTGGTAGAAGTAGACGAGGACCTGGCAGATGAGTTTGCCGCAGCCATGGAGGGTACTCCCTGCGCCTGCATCGGCACTGCCACCACCGACGGTCAGCTCACCCTCACTGCTAAGGGAAGCACCGTGCTGCAGGCCGAGATTGCAGAGCTCAAGAGCATCTGGAAGAATGGTCTTACCCCGTTCTATTAATCAACCTTTATTCACATATCAATCATACTTTTTATGCCTCACGCATTATTATTGAAGTATCCGGGCACCAACTGCGACGTTGAGACCGAGCGCGCCCTGCGTGCCGCCGGCTTCACCACCCAGGTTCAGCCCATTGCAACCGCCACGCAGCAGCATGTCGCTAAGGCTCAGCTCGTGGTGTTCTCCGGTGGCTTCTCCTACGGCGACTACGTGATGAGCGGCCGCCTCGCCCAGCTCGAAACAGAGCGATTCTTGGGCGATGCCCTGCAACAGCACCACGCCAACGGCGGCTTCCTCTTCGGTATCTGCAACGGCTTCCAAATCCTCACCAAGCTCGGCATCCTGCCCAAGGCCTCCCTCATTTGGAACAAGAGCGAGCGCTTTGAGTGCATGTGGGACAAGCTGGTAAAGGTGGCTCCCAATTGCCCCTTCACCACCTACCTGCCCGAGGAGTTCGAGCTTCCCTCTGCCCACGCAGAAGGCCGCCTCGTGTGCGACCCCGGTGATGCCCAGAAGTACATGGATGCCGGCTGCGTTGCCCTGCAATACGCCGACAACCACAACGGCTCCGAGCTCCGCATCGCCGGCTTGCAAGACCCCACCGGCCGCGCCATGGGTCTTATGCCCCACCCGGAGCGTTTCCTCAAGCCCCGTCACCACTACGACCCCGATTGGTCCGGTGATTCCGAATGGGGTTGGGGTTACTACTTCTTCAAGGGTGCCTTCGATGCCCTCAAGTAAACCCTCTCAAAATAAGCCGCAGCAAACGCTGCGGCTTTTTTTGATGTTGAATGTTGGATATTGAATATTGAAAGTGCGGCTCGCAAGAATTCCACCTTTCAATATTCAACATTCAATATTCCACCTGCCAGGGGGATTCCAGTTTTTTGTAAGTGCCGTTGTAGTGCAGGAAGGTATTGAGGCGGTCGTTTTCCAGGAGGGAAACAAATTGCTCTTCAGCCACAAGCTTGCGCAGGCCCTCATCGCCAAAGAGGTCCAGGAAGCGAGAGGAATGCGGAATGTTCAACGGCTCCAACTTTTCTTTGTAAAAACGGGTATACTCCGCCTCCGACAACGAGCAGCCATAGGCCACAATACAGGCCAAATTGCTTTGCGAGGCAGACTCCAGCGGGTCTACAGATTCCAGCCACGCCAGCGCCGGCATGGTGCGAATCAGCTGTTTACCGCGAGTAAAGAGAGGCACATCCGGCGTGGCAGCGCCGTGGAAATGCGCCTCCGCCAAATCATGGTAATAACTCACGCGAGAGATAGTGCCGTAGTACGACACCGCCACCGTGGCCACCCACATCATCAACACACACATGAGGCTGGTGGATATCAACCCACACACACCGGCCTTACCCTTGGTGGGGGAGAAAATATGAGCAAACCAGTTCATCACATAAAAGAACAGGAAAAGCACCAGGGCGGCAGAGGTCCACGCCACGGTCTGCACCATCCACGGACGCGGGGTGGAGGTAATGAACGACAGCAGCGTAAAGCCCTTATTCTGCACAAAAATCCATGTCACAATAGCTGTGGTAATGGCAATGGCCAGCAAAATCATGCGCAGCAGCCCCTTGAGCACCGAAAACACCACCACAAACAACAACACGGCAGCCAAAATAGCAAAGAAAGAAGACTGCGAGTCTAAATCCATTATATTCATCATTTCTTAAGATATTGTTTCAGGGTTTCAAAATTACGCTGCGCCGGGGCATGCTGCGGGTTTAAGCGCACCGCGCGCTCAAAGGCCGTGTAGGCAAACTCATATTGCCCCATTTCTGCCAGCAGCAAGCCCAAACGGTACTGCACATCCGCATCCTGCGGGGCGGCTGCGGCAGCCTTCAGCATGCAATCCAAAGCCTCGCTCAAGCGCGATTCCTGAGCCAAGAACACGGCAAAATCCACATAAGCCACCGGGCCGGCGGGGTCCAACTTAATAGCACGGCGATACTGCTGCTCTGCCTCCGTCCTGTTACCGCGGGCAAGGGCCAGCACGGCAAGCTGCATGGCGCCATTGGGTTGTTCTGCACGGCAAAGGGCAATTTGCTCTTGCTCTCGCACGGCAGCGGCATACTGCGGCATGTGCACCAAGCGGTCGATGAGCGGCCAGGCTGCGGCACGGCGCACCAACTTAACGGGGTCGTTTACCAAGGGCAAAGCCTGCTCACCCAGCACGCGCGCAGCAGCGGCACGCACCATGGGCACGGGGGATTGCGCTGCCTTGTGCGCCGCCTGCATCACCTCTGCCGTGGGGGGCTGCTGCGCCAGCAGCTCCAGCAAGGTAGCCTGCCAGCCCGGCACTGTCTCTTGCTCCAGCACCTGCAACAGCGCTGCCGCCTCACCATGCCCGGCCATGGCCGCATGCACCGCACGGGTGCGCGGGCGCACAGCCGCCTGTTTTTGCTGCGGGTAGGTTTGCTGCACCACCGCAGCCGCACGCTCGGCGCTCATGCCTGCGTGGCACATCGTGCAGGCATTCGGCATCCCCAGCTCTGCCGTCAACTGCGGGTCCGGGGAGTTAAAGGAATGGTCGCGGCGCGGGTCGCGCGCCATGTAATTACTCTCGGGCATGTGGCACTCCACACAGCGCGCACCCTTGCTATCTTGCGGGCAAGGCGTATGCGTGGCCATATCAATCACCGGCGTGGGGGTGCCGTTCACCGGGGTACCCGTGGCATGGCAACGCATGCAGAGCGAGTTATCCTCCTGCGGTAATTTGAGCGTAGCCGTGTGCGGGTCGTGGCAGTCCAAACACATTACCCCGGCAGCACCCATGCGGCTCAGGCGCAAGCCGGTTTCGCAATAATCCTCATCCTGCTGCATACCATTAGGGTAAAAGATACCCTGAATCGTCGGCAACTCCAGTCGAAAATGGTCATCAAACGCCTCGCCCACCACAAAGAGGTCATCCAGCTCCTCGCGGCGCGCATGGCAGGTGGCGCAATTATCGTGCATTTGCTTAGCGCTCAGGCTGCGCTGCTGCGGTGCCACCATGCAGCCATCTGCGGCAGGTTTATCCGCCAAGCGGTGGCATTGAATGCAGCTCACCCCCGGCTCCTTCCAAGTGGAAGCAAAGGTATCCGTCTGCGGGTGATAATTTTTACGGAAGTGCGAGGTATGGCACCAGGCGCATTGCGAGTTCCAGTTCATGCCACGGCCCAGCCAATGGCCCCAGTCGCCCACTTGGCGGGCAGCCAAGCCCTCGGCACTCAAGCGGGCATCTGCCTCAAACATATCGAACCACTCGTGCTTCACCACATCCCAGGCAGCACTGGGCGTATGCCAGCCGCCATCATCCGCCTTCACCAAATACTGCACTAAGGGGCGGCGCCCCAGCACCCACTCCGCCTTAAACTCGCGTTGCGTTTGAGTATCCGCCAACAACAGCTCCCCCTTGCGGTTAGCACTGAAGGTGAGCTCCGAGCCATGCGCCTTCAAGCGCTGGCGGTGGAAAGGCTCCGTATCCAACGCCGGATTCAGCTCGCGCAGCGCCCAAGCATGGTCACTGCCCGCCCATTGTTGAAACTCTTTGATGTGGCAAGCACCACAGCGGGCAGAGATGGGCACAGCCTGCACATTCCAGTGCTCACTCTGCAACACCTCCGGGGGCAATGCTGCCGCCGGGGGCGTGCTTCCCTGCTCATCGCACGAGCAAAGCAACCCCACCGGTAGCCAAAACTGTATTAAATACCTGCGCACACCCATAGTATAGCATACTTCCCCCGAAAGGGGAAGTGTGAAGTACGAGTTACGAATTCGGATTTACAATTTACGATGTACAATGTACGATTGTTGGAGTTAGGCTCCCTGCGGTCGCAGGATAGGCGAAGCTCTGCCCCCATCTGCGACCGGCAGGGAGCCAAGCTCCGAATTCGTCCTTCGGAATTCGTAACTCGTAAATCCTCTGGGGTATTGACAAACACGGCGTTTGGGGGTAAACTAGCGCCCATGTCACGCTATAACGGAGAACAGGTATTGGTGGTGCCCAGAGAGGCCTTTGAAGCAGTCGGAGCCTTTAACGGCGTGCGCATGAATGCGCAGGAGTATCTGTCCGCCTTCTTCGGCAACGGCGTGGCACACTACATGGACCGCGACGAAGCCGAGCAAAACCCGCAGTTCAAGCAAATTATTGCCTACGCCATCTTCTGCTGCAACGGCAAAGTGCTGGCCTATGCCCGCACCTCGAAGGGCGGCGAGGCCCGCCTGCACGACAAATGGTCCCTCGGCATTGGCGGCCACATTAACCCCGTGGATGGCTTGGCCGACAGCATCGATACCTACCTCGCCGGCGTGGAGCGCGAGATTCGCGAGGAGATTTCCTTCTCCGGCACGGCCACGCAAAAGCTGTACGCCGTTATCAACGACGACACCAACGAGGTGGGCTCCGTACACTTGGGCATTGTGCACCGTTTTGAGCTGGATAGCGAGGACGTTGTACCCTTGGAGAAAAAGCTGGCCAACCTCAAGTTCTGCACGCTGGATGAACTGGCCGGCCCGCTGTACGACAAACTGGAAACCTGGTCTGCCATTTGCGTGGATGCTCTGAAAGGCGAGTAATACCCCACCCATGTTAGGGAGCCTCACAGAACGCTTGGACGCCGCCGCCTGCGCCTTGGCTCAGCAGCGCCCGGTAGTAGTGGGGCTCAGCGGCGGGCGCGACTCCGTAGCCCTGTTGCTCATGCTGCATGCCATGGGCTGCAGTCCCCTGCTCCCCGTGCACGTGAACCACGGCATTCGCGGCGCCGAGGCCGATGCTGACGAGCAATTTTGCGCCGCCCTCTGCGCCCGCTTAGGGCTCCCCTTTAAGGCCGTGCGGGTTGATGTACCCGCCCTTGCACAGCAGCAGGGCGAATCCTTGGAAACAACCGCCCGCCTTGTTCGCCGCCGCATCCTCAAAGAAACCGCCGCCCAAACAGCCACCCCCACCGTGGCCCTGGCACACCATGCAGACGACCAGGCAGAAACCGTCCTCTTTCGCCTCGCCCGCGGCTCTGCCGGCACCCGCGGCATGCACCCCGTAACAGAGGCAGAGGGCGTCACTTGGTTGCGCCCGCTCCTCCCCTTGAGTCGGCAAGACATCACCCGCCTCCTTACCGAAATGGGAGAAACCTGGCGCGACGACTCCACCAACGCCGTGGCCGATGTAGCCCGCAACCGCATTCGGCACGAGGTATTGCCCGCCCTTAACCAAGCCATGGGCAGAGATGTGGCACCCATTTTATGCCGCAGCGCCCGCCTGCAAGCAGAAACCCTGGAGGCCCTGGAATGCGCCGTGGCCGCCCTCCCTATTTTAGACCCGCAAGGGCGGCTCTACCTCCCCTTTGTGTTGCAGCAACCCTTACCCCTCCGCAAAGCCATCATCCTGCACTACCTCAAAACCTGCGGCGTGCCCGGGGCAGATGAAGCCCTAGTGCTGCGGGTGGACAGCATCCTCCCCCCCACGGCGCCCCACGCCCGCCTCTCCCTCCCCGGCAATTTTACCGCCATCCGCAGCCACAAACGGCTCAAAGTTGAATGTTGAATATTGGAGGCTGAAAGTAAAATAGAGCGCCGGATTGTCCACCCGGCGCATGAGTCCTCCTTGCTTCAATTCCCAAAGTTGAAAATCACCCTTCCGTATGGAGCCACCCACCGTACCACCCGCTCCGCGGGTTCCGATATTTTTCTATACATAACGAGTGGTTCCGGCTTCGGCTGTGCCTTCGCCTCCACCGACTCGCTATTGATGTGCCGCCCGTTAACACGGGCTCTCTTAATTCCGCTCGCCGGCGGCTCGCAAGTAACAACGAGCCCCCCTTCCGCCCGCGCCTTATGCGCGGAACATGAGCCGGCATTTGGCTTCGCATACCTTGCGAGCGTTAGCGAGCCTAACTCTGAACCCGTGAAACGGGTGGCATATCAATAGCGAGTGCGTGCAGCCGCGCAAGCGGCGAAACCACTCGTATGCAGAATAAGAGAAAACGGAACCCGCGACAGCGGGTGGCACGGTGGGTGGCTCTATATTGTTAGCCCTGCAACCAAAAATTGGCGAATCAGAAGATTTTATCTTGTCATCCATGCTCCCGAATGATACCATCAAATAAACTACTTAATAATCATGGGACGTTCATACACCAATATTATCATTCACATCATTTTTCATGTAAAGAACGATGAATGCAAAATGAATGAAAACGATTTACCCCAAATATTTCGCTATATTGGAGGCATTGTTCATTCTGAGAAGTCTTTTGTATATACCATCGGAGGCAGACCTGATCACATCCATGTATTAGCCACGTTGCCCACAAATACATCCATATCTGGATTCGTGCGTTCCATTAAGGCTAACACGAGTCGGTGGATTAAAGGCCTACACCCTTCGTATGAGACATTTGCATGGCAAGAAGGTTATGCGGCCTTCTCAGTAAGCGAATCCTTGAAATCCACTGTCATTAAATACATCGAAACCCAAAAAGAGCATCATAAAACTCTCACAGCACAAGAGGAATTTCTTCAGTTTCTGAAGAAAAACGGCATTGTTACCGATTATAAACCTCATTGACATGGCGGTAAATTGGAGGCTCATTTGTTTAATTCACCTTACCATATTGAGCCACCCACCGTGCCACCCGCTCCGCGGGTTCCGATATTTTTCTATACATAACGAGTGGTTCCGGCTTCGGCTGCGCCTTCGCCTTCACCGACTCGCTATTGATATGCCGCCCGTTAACACGGGCTCTCTTAATTCCGCTCGCCTGCGGCTCGCAGGTGTAACACCGCGCCTCCCCCTACCGCGGCACACCAAGCTCACCCACTTTCAATATTCAACTTTCAACATTCAATATTCCCCCTCTCAGGCTAGGCGCACTTCGCGGAGGGTGGGGCCGGCGTGTTTGAGCACCAGCCAACGGGTATCCGGGGGCATGAGGGCGCCATCAAAACGATCCGCCCACTCCACCAGCAGCACGCTGCCGCCGGCCAAGTACTCATCCCAGCCCATGCCCAAGGCCTCATCCTCGCTCTTCATGCGGTAAAAATCAAAGTGTGCCGCAGGCAAACGGCCATCGCGGTGCTCGTGCACCAACGAGAAGGTGGGGCTTGCCGCCGGGTTACCTGCCCCCAGCCCTTCTAATATACCTTGTATCATGTGCGTCTTGCCCGCACCGAGGTCGCCCACAAAGCCCAGCACCTCGCCGCCACTCAATGTTGCGGCGATGGCTCGCCCCAAATCGACCATTTCTTCCTCCGATTTGACAAAAATTGACCCATTTTTGAAAATTTTATGCATAATTTGCAAATTTTTTGAAAAATTTTTAATTTTAGGCTTGCCAAAAGCCACGGCATGTATATAATGTGCCAGCCCGCACAAGCGGGTGCAATCCTAAAGTTCAAAAAATTATGGCATACGCAGTTTTCACTTCCGGTAACAAGCAGTACCGAGTAACGGTAGGTGACGTTCTCACCGTAGACCGTATCTCCGGCCTTGTGAACGACGGCGAGACCACTTTCGACCAGGTTCTCTTGGTTGAGGATGGCGACGCTACTAAGGTAGGCACCCCCACGGTTGCCGGCGCAACAGTAACAGCCAAGGTTCTTGACGCAGAGGCTCGTGGTGCCAAGGGCATCGCCTTCAAGTTCAAGCGCCGTAAGGGTTTCCACAAGAAGAAGGGCTTCCGCGCCGCTCTTACCAAGGTAGAAATCACCGCCATCAACGCCTGATTATTAACCCCTAACAAGATAGATTCTTACTAGTCATGGCACATAAGAAAGGTCAAGGTTCCGTACGTAACGGTCGCGATTCCCGCAGCAAGCGCCTCGGCGTGAAGAAGTTCGGTGGTCAGACTGTAATCGCAGGCAACATCATCGTTCGTCAGCGTGGCACCAAGTTCCAGCCCGGTAAGGGTGTGGGCATGGGCCGCGACTACACCATCTTCTCTTTGGTTGATGGCCGCGTATTCTTCGACCGCGAAGGTCGTCGCGTGAATGTTGCTCCCGAGGCTTAAGTCTCAGCACAACTTTATTTCCCAAAAAACTCTGCTCTACGGGGCAGAGTTTTTTTAATATCGCGCCGGCTCGCCCCCCCACCTCTACAGCACACACACCCAAAGCTTGCCATAGGCAGGCATCTGTGGTAGAATCCGCCCCCGCATGAAGCTCTCCGCCAAACACCTCGTCAGCCTACTGGCACCCCTACTGTGCCTTAGCTCCTGTTACCCGCCGCCGCCGGAGTACACCTCTACCCCGCTGGTAACAGAGCGCCGTCAATCCCTATACGAGGGGCTGCTGCTCATGCTGCCGGAGAAAGAGCGCACCACCCCCGCCGCTATGGAAGAAGCCCGCTGGCTGGCCGACACCGCCTACAAAGCCGCTGCCGCCATTGCCCGCCAGTATGACTCCAACTTCCCCGGCTGGGCAGGCAACTACTTGGTAAACGCCCACATGCAAGACCGCGGCCTTTGCTGGCACTACCAACACGATATGTACCGCGAGCTGGTGCGCCGCCCGCTGCAATTCTACAGCATCGGCTGCTGCGTGCGCGACAAAGGCACCCGCCGCGAGCACAACTGCGTGTATGTAACCCCGCAGCACGCCTCGTGGCCCCTCGCTTGGGTGCTGGATGCCTGGCCCTACAACGGCCGCCTGCAAACCTTCAACGCCTGGGAGCTGGATCCCGACCAATGGGCAGACCGCGAGGAGGTCACCTGGGTGCTCAGCGGTTTCTACCTGCCCGGCCACAAGTACCCCATCGAGCACTGGCTGCAAATTGCCGCAGCCCGCAAGTGGTACCACTTCTCCTTCCTGGGACTCTCCTCCGCCTACATCGACTCCCGCTGGCCGGAGGCATGGTTCACCCCGCAACACCGCACCATGCTCATGAACATTAGCAAGGGTAAAAAAGAACACCCCAACAGCCCCGTTTCGTACGAATGATGCACCATATCTCCCGTCTCTCCCTGCTGCTTGGCGCCACTGCCGCCCTGCTTTTCCCCTCCTGCCAAACCCCGCCGCCCATGGGCTACGAGGAGCTGCCGGAGGTCATCCAAGAGCGTAACCAGCTGCGAGACGACCTCATCCGCCTCTTGCCCGAGGAGCAAAAAAATAACCCCGCCGCCATCAAAGAGGCGCAACAACTGGCCGATATCTCGTACAAGGCCGCCGCTGCCATCGGCCGTATCAATAAGCCCACACGCTGGCCCGGCTGGCGCAACAACGCTGCCATCAACAGCTCCTACAACTGGGCGCTGGAGCGCGGCCTCTGCTGGCATTACCAGCACGATATGTACCGCGAGCTCCGCCGCACCCCGCTCACCTTCTTCCAACCCGGCTGCTGCGTCTACAAAGAAAAAACCTCCCGCGAGCACAACTGCGTTTACCTCGCCGCCAAAAATGACGGCTGGCCCCATGCCATTATTCTCGACGCCTGGAAACGCGGGGGCCGCCTCGTTACCCTCAAAGACGACGATATTGACCACGACTACTGGGCGGATAAATACAAAGTCACTGAGTGGCTCGACCTCGTGTACCCCCTCGGCCACTCCTACCCCATCGAGCACTGGGCTACCGTGCGCTCCGATGAGCACTGGAGCAAGCACCTCCCCAGCTACACCGCCGAGGCCCAAGTCTCTAAACAAGGCCGCCTCATGCAAGAAAATATGCGCCAAGGCCTCCAAGAACGCAACGGCAACCCAGTACCGTATTGATTTTAGAGGTTTGATTTTTGATGGTTGATTTGTAACGCAACCTCCCCCAATCCAAATCAAACATCCAAAATCTAAAATCAGCGAGCCTCTCCCCGCGTCCGAGGAGAGGCCCCAAATGTTTTTTGCGTTGCGGTATTGGTTACCGCTGTGGCGCTTGCCACGTCATCTTAGCGACGACGACGGCGGGCTGCCAAACCGGCCAAGGCCAGCAAGGAAAGTGTGGCCGTAGTGGGCTCGGGAATGGATTGAATGGCGGCTGCCACTGTGTCAATATTGGCAAGCATGGCAGCAGTATTCAAGCCATCATTAGGCCCTGTAGTCCACACCGCAATTTTTTCAACAGCAGAAAGAATGGAGGCATCAATGGTAAAGGTTGTCAAAGCTTCACCTTCTTTCAGGCCTGTCCAACCATAATATGCACCACCGTCGGTTGTAACTCCATTAACCTTGTTTGAACCGGTCTGAGAAGAAGCCACAGATGTATAAGTACCATCAGCACCATATGCAGCGATGATAGACCCTGAATTTCCGGATGTTACAATCAATGTTAATTGACCGCTATCACCTATTGTGATGCCGGTATTTGCCCATGCAGGGTTACCACCTATGCAGGCTGTAACAAGACCAGCGGACGTAAGACCAAACCCAACCTTATTACCGCCCCACACCTCGGAAGTGTTAGAAGCAGGCAGCGTTAAAGCATCAAGATTAATGGTAACTGCAAACGTATAGCAAGATCTATAAGAAGCAGGTTTATTAGGGTCATTGTTATACGCAAAAACGATATCAGTACCTTCATCATTTTGGAAGGTTAACTTCATATCATTGCTCTCCCCATCGATAACATAAGTGGTGGAAGAAGCAGATGTCCAAGTTCCATCACCATTGTTAACAACCCAGCCTGCTGCATCATCAGCGGTCCAAGCTGCTGATGCCACGCCAGTCAGAGCCACTAAGGCTATAAGTGTTTTTTTCATTATTTTACTTGTATGTTACTTCACACCCTTCTCTCCGACTTCCTCGCGCGATGGAATGGTACCGGTGAGACGCGGTGCTCATATAGGTTATCTCTTTTTGAAAGAGATGACAAGCAAAATATTGATATTATAGTAAGTTTTGTACAAAAAATGTGCATTTTTTTGCATTTCTTTACGCATTAAAAATCCTACCGTATTGAGAATAAATAACAAAAACATAAATTGTGTTATCATGCAAGTTTTTCAAGTAGAATGATTAAGAAATTAGTTTTTCTTAATCAAACGTAGAGATTGGTCTATGTTTGGTGTTATCTCCTTCAAAATGAGATAACTTATCGGAGCGCTTCGTCTTTTACTGTACCATTCCATCGCGCGAGGAAGCAGTAACAGAGGGTGCAAAAAATAATATCTAAAATCGCATGAAAAAAACAACGATTAGCATGCTACTGTTAAGCAGCGTAGCTTTTGCAGCACAGCCTATATGGGAGTCTTCAGATTCTCTTACATCCTATACGCTCGATAGTTCCTTGTTCAATCAGGGTGGCCTTTCAGTTGCAATCCAGATGAACGTGGATACAATAAAAGCAGAGTCTGGCTCAAACTTCAATGGTTCAGCCAAGATTATCAATTTCAATGGCGTTTGGAATGACTCACAAGGCAATGGCACCCTTGATATTAATGTTAACGGCTCATCAAATGGTAAGACCTCTACGCTTTATGTGGGTAGCACTACAGGCCAGGGTGTTTACGCCAGCAACTATGGTTTGAGTGGAATTTCGAGCACAAATATTTTCACAGCGAATACAGACTGGACATCCATAGAGGCCGCATCTTTAGTCTTTGTACTGGACAACAGTGGAGATAACGACAAAGTATACGCATATTTCACTTTGCTGAACGCAGATGGCTCTACTACCGTATACGAAGGCAGCAATACCGGTATAAAATTTACATTGAAAGACGAATCTGGTACTATTGTTGCAGTTGATACCCATCTTAATGTGTCAGAGGTTTCTTTCCTCAACAATTTTGCAACATCGGCACAAGTATACAATACTGTCTTAAATGCCACTGATGCTAAGGCCTTGGGTATGCAACTCATCCCCGAGCCCACCACGGCTACACTTTCCTTGCTGGCCTTGGCCGGTTTGGCTGCACGCCGTCGTCGCAAGTAATTGCTTTTTTCATTTGATTTTCGGAAAGGTCGCTGCTCCGTTCAGGGGCAGCGGCTTTTTTGTATGGGCTCAGTTTACGTTTTTGGAGGATGCGCCCCACAAATTGCAATTTGTGGGGAGCATTAATGTGAGCGAAGCGAACGGAATTCGAGAGCCCCGGGGCGGTAGCTCAGTAGCCCGACGCGTTAGCGTCGGGTTTTGGGTAAAAACAGTATTGGAGCCCCGGTTGAGGGGCGGCAGAGAACGAGTGAACGGTATTGTCTTTTGCCACCGAATAAGAGTATACATAAAACTTTGTTTTTCAATGAAGCTCATACACCAAACAACAGCTTTCCGCCGCCCCTTGCCGGGGCTCCAATCGTTCACCATCAGGATACCCGGCGCTGACGCACCGGGCTACTACGCTACCGCCCCCATGCGGGGGCTCAGAATTCGGCTCGCTGCGCTCGCGGTATTTGGGAGAAGAACGGCTGACG
>JAEIGA010002853.1_pt1 | contig 27276 bp, 27 predicted proteins | sample 9270691 | NCBI WGS metagenome assembly JAEIGA01 (sample SAMN17057246, study PRJNA624740) | gut metagenome | biome: biome; isolation source: fecal sample | host: Bos grunniens | place: China: Xizang | collected 2019 | reverse complement strand
TTTTAAGTTTCACTTCCTCTTTGACTTCGTGCCAGTTAGGAATAAATTTTTTTGATATCACACATAGGTCAGGTTTCACGTCTCCATTAAAAGTGCAGGCATCATTAAAATGGCAGTTATTACATTTAAACTTTTTCATTTCACTTCTCCTTGTTTCTCAAATCCTTCGGAGAACAGAAGTCCTCCTGCGTTATGGTCGTCGATGTAAACATTTGCAAAGACTTTACGGGGGTTGTTTTTGAAAGCCTTGCAGAGTTCCGGGAGGTTATCGTTCACAGCATCAGGAGCGATTCCGAAAGCCTTGAGGAAGTCCACGGCTTCCTGTAAGAGTTCGCCTTCACGCATGGTGTAGAGAATCCATTTGTCGCCTCTGTCCTGTAATTTCCTGATGAAATAAAAGGCCTCTGGGTTGATTTCTCCGATTTCCGGAAATTTATTTTCGACGATGGTTCCGTCGAAGTCAATGGCGTATATCATTTCTTTTCCTCCTCTAAGCCGAATGCTTTGATTACATCTTCTGTGGCTACATCGAGGCCGTCGCTATACCCTTTGGTGTAACCTGCGTGGTATGCTTGGTCGACCCAAATCGAGACGACGGCGATGACGGCGATTGCAATGATTGTGAATCCGATAAAAGTGCTCATATAACCTCCTGTTCTTGGCGAGTTTTATCGAGGGCGAGAAGCGGCTGGTCTTTGACATATGCGAATACCATGTCAAACTTCGATATAGCGTAGCCGAGCTCGTTGAGCACAGGCTCCAGCATTACCGCTTGCTCCGGGGTGGCGCGGCGTTTTCCGGTGAAAATCTGGCAGACGACTGTCTGACAAATCGGGGTCGGGCGTTCCGTGGTTCCGAATTTCTTGGTGAGTCTGCGCAGTATTTTCGATTGCAGACCGGACGGTGTTTTTTGTTTTTTCATTTTTCCTCCTTTGTGGGTTACGGGATAGCAGTTGATATTGCATTTTGCGCTAAAATACAATAGCACTACAATTTTTGATTGCAAACGCTATTTGAATTTTTTTCTAAAAAAATACTTTGCAAATTGTAATAAATATGCTATATTTACTTATTTTAAAGGAAGGAGGACTTATGGCAAAAGATGAATACAAGCAAGAATGGGATGAATACGACACCAAGTTAAGTGACCTGATAAACAGGAGCCTCAAGCTGAAGAGGATAACACCTACGGAGTTCGCAAGGGGGCTGAACTACTCACAGTCCGCTATGAGTGCTATTCTGCTTGGCAATAGGCACTGGACTATCCCAACCCTGATTCAAATTGCAAAGTATTTCGGGACAACGGTTTATCAACTTATGTACGAAGCCGAAAACCCCACATCTCATCCGATGTTTCTGGTTGTGGGTAAAACGGAGCCATGCAGTACAGAACGTCTGCAAACCCTTGTCTATGCGGCAGTTGGGCATACTGATATGGCCGAGGACGGCTGGATTGACGATGTGATTAAAATATTTTTTCAGGTTAGTATGATTGAGCGTGACGCGCCCACCTTCTGCCACGATTATCAGGCGGGCAAAATCTCTGATAGGCAAGCATTTAAGATTCTCGAGCAGGCTAATGAAACTATGCTTAAAGAGCAATACAAAGGTAAAATGACCTTCGGCTTGGCTCTGCAATATGTTTACACGAAAGAATTGAATCTTATCGAATAGTTTTTAAATATTTTTTCCTCCGAGGCTCGGTAGATAGTATATCTACCGGGTCTTTTTTATTGCATTTTGCAATAGTAAAATAGCCCAAATTTCGATACCTTAACTTGAAAATAACACAAAATGCACTAAATTATCCTCCGTAATCACAAATCAGAGGATAACAAATGCAAACAAAAAACAAACTTCGCCCATATCAAATCGAGGGAGTTGAAAGACTCATCTCCTTCGACCACGATGCGATTCTTGCGGACGAACCCGGACTTGGCAAGACGATTCAGGTTGCCCATTATATCAACCTGACCAAACCGCTGACAGTTCTCGTTGTCTGCCCTGCTTCCCTCCGATTGAACTGGAAGCACGAATTGGATAAATGGCTGGACTCTGCTCTCTGCCTCGATATACTCTCATACGAGGGAGCGACCAAACTCCCGACCAACTTCAAATACGACCTCATCGTCTTTGACGAGGCACATTACCTGAAAAACCCGAAAGCGGCGAGAACCAAAGCCGGATTATCTCTCCCTGCCTACCGCCGCCTCTTCCTGACCGGAACTCCCATTGTCAACAAACCGATGGATATGTACCCAATCTTGAGTGCTATCGGCCTCAATATGTCGATGTCCGGATTCGGTAAGCGTTACTGCAATGGACATCTTCGCTGTATCAAACACAGACCCTACCGCAAATACGCATGGGATTTCTCCGGAGCTTCAAACACCGAAGAACTCCACAAACTTCTGGTCGATAATGTTATGGTGCGTCGCCGTAAAAAGGATGTTCTGACTGAACTCCCTGCCAAAATGCGCCAAGTCATTGAAATCGACGCACCGCACGGCGACGACCCCGAACTGAAAAAAGTTCTCGTGCAGAAATACGGCTCCTTGACCGCCGCCGCAGAGGCTCTCATTGACGATGGCGGCATAGCCTTCGGCGACCTCTCACGCTACCGTCTGGAACAGGCGAAACACAAACTCCCCTATGTTATCAGCTACCTCGACAACCTCATGGAAGAGACCGACAAAATTGTGGTCTTCGCATACCATCGGGAAATCATCGAGGCGTTGCAAAATCAATACCCCGCAGCCGTACACCTCTACGGCGGAATGAGCGACAAAGAAAAAGACGCCGCTGTCACCTCCTTCCAACATGGCGACGCTCCGCTCTTTATCGGTCAGATAACCGCCGCAGGGACGGGTATCACCCTTACCGCTTCAAGCACCGTTGTCTTCGCAGAACTCGATTGGGTTCCGGGCAATGTGATACAGGCGGAGGACAGATGTCATCGCATGGGGCAGACTGATAATGTCCATATCGTGCACCTTGTACTCAAGGACTCTATCGACTGCCGCATGGTACAGGCATTGGTACGAAAACAGCAGATAATCGAGGAGGTGATAAAATGACATAGCCCTTTGAGTAAATCAGCCCGAACACAAACTTCATTGTGTCAAGCAAAAACCAAATCAACATACACAAAAATAAAAAAATAAGGACAACAAAAAATGACAATCGACGAATTATTTGACAGAATACTCTCTATCTGCGAGTGCGGACTCGCCCTCAAGAAACAGGAAATTGAATACAAGCGTGAAGCTCTGAAAGTCCCTATTATTCCGTATCCTGCGAAAGCTCCTGAAGCCCCCGCTGAAGAAGCCGCTCCTGAAACTCCTGCCGAAAAAGCCTCTGCTGAAACTGAAACAGAGCCCGCAGACAAAGCACTCTCTTATGATGAACTGAAAGAATACCTGCAATCACACGGCGTTGAAGTCAAGCCCCGCACCAAATACAACACCTTGGTAAAGATGTGTGATGAATTGGTCGCCTCCGGCAAACTCGCTGAACCCGTAAACTCTGTTGCAGAAGAAGCCATGAAAGAGGCTGAAGTTCCGGAGTACACCCCCGAAGCCACAGCTGAAGAAGCCGCTCCCGAAACCCCTGCCGAAGATGCCCCGGCTGAACCCGAAGCACCCGCTTCCATTACCTACATGACCCGTGATGAACTCCGTTCCGCTGTCGGTCAACTGTACCAGCCCGGCAACCCTGAACACAAATCTTTCCTCATTACCGCTTTGAAAACCGCCGGTGTTGAAAGAGCAGTTGAATTGAAAGAAGATGGCGACTGCGAAAAAGTCCTCGCCAAATTCAAAGAACTTTTGAAGGTGGCATAATGGCAGAGAAGCACTCTGAAATCGGTGCGTCCTCCGCCCACCGCTGGATTAACTGTCCTGGCAGCGTCAGACTGTACCGTCAGATTACCAAGCGGACATCGACTATCTTCGCCGACACCGGCACAGCCGCCCATGCTATCTGCGAGAAATGCCTTCTCAAAGGCACAGACCCCGCCATGTATCAGGACGAAACCATCATCGTTGGCAACAACGCCATCACCGTTACCGAGGATATGGTCAATGCTGTCAGCAAGTATGTGGACAAAATCCGTTACGACCTCAAAGACTTCGGCGGCAAACTCTCTGTGGAACGCTCATTCTCTCTTGAATGGCTTCACCCCGGAATGTTCGGCCGCAACGATGCCTGTATCGAGCCGAATGGCATACTTGACACTTTGCGCGTCTATGACTACAAAAACGGCAGAACCGCAGTCCACGCCAAAGACAATGTGCAGATGATGTACTATGCTTTGGGAGCTCTCGGCAAAGACAATCCGTTTGCAGTCGAGACAATCGTGCAGACCATCATTCAGCCAAACGCTTTCGGCAAGGACACCATAGATGAATGGGAAATCAAGAACACCGACCTCTACGAATGGGGTTGGGACTTCCTCCGTCCTGCGGCAATGCGGACACAGGAACCTGATGCTCCCTGTATCGTAGGCGACCATTGCACTTTCTGCGAAGCGAGCCATATCTGCCCCGCCCGCATGAAAGAAGCGTTGGACAAACTGGACCTGCTTCCTGCGGCAAAGACCGAAAGCGAGGTCGTAACACTTCCGGAAGCGAACACGCTCCACCCGGCTAAACTCGGATTGCTCTGCTCATTCTTTACCTCTGACAGATTCCAGAGTTGGGTGAAAGCAATCACCGCCGAAGAACAGGCTCTGCTCTGCCGTGGTGTGGATATCCCCGGCCGTAAGCTCATCGAAGTCGAAACCCTTGGAAACCGCAAATGGGAGAACGAGGCGGAAGTCATCGAAACATTCAAAGAATACGGCGAAGAACTGTTCGTCAACAAACTCAAAAGCCCGGCACAGTTGGAGAAGATGCTGACTGCTGACGGCATGAAAAAGAAAGAGCGTGAGGAAGTTATCACTCCGTTGGTGTCCCGTGAACGCACCATGAAAACAATCGTAGTGGACGAGAGCGACAAAAGAGCCGCCCTCTCAAATAAAAACGCCATAGATTTATTTTAACAAAAGGAGAATTGAAAATGGCACAAAAAGAATATCGTGATGTTGTAACCCCTGAATTCCGTCTTGTTTTCCCCAGCATCTTTGAACCCAAATCTTTCGATGACGGCAGCGAACCGAAGTATCAGTTTATCGCAGTCTTTCCGAAAGATGCTGACTTGACCGAAGTTCGCCAGCTCGTCAAAGACACATACAACGAAGCCTTCCCCAAAGGTGCAAATAACGCACACTCTCCCTTCCGTGAAGGCAACGAAAAAGTCGATGATTGGGGTGACGTTTTCAAAGACGCAACCTACATCCGCTGTACCTCCAAACGCCAGCCCTCTGTCGTTGACAGCAACAAGGTCGCTATCACAGACGCCGATTCTGTCTATTCCGGCTGTTACGCCCGTGCCGTAATCAGTGCCTACTCTTACGACCGCACCGGAAACCGTGGTGTTTCAATCAGTTTCTCCGCTATCCAGATTACACGCCACGGTAAAAAACTCGGATTTGACAGCAGCAAGCTCGTCAATAAGTTCAGTGCTATCGACGCCACTGACGCTTTCAGCACCAACGACCCCTTTGCCGCTGCTGACGCCAAAAACAACGAAGACCCCATGTGGTGAGGATTTTAAATGCGTAAACTGACCATAGATTTTGAAACTCGAAGCACCGCTCCGATTAAGACAGTCGGAGCGGCAGCCTACGCTCAAGACCCGACGACGGAGGTCATCTGCCTTGCCCTGAAATGGGAGGGCGAAGACCCGGTGATTTGGTACAGCCCCTGCTTTCGGGAGATGATGCTACCGGAGCTTATCACTTCCTTTGATAAGGCACTTGTAACCGGGGTTACTGTCTGTAGCATGATGGCTGAAGCCGACATTATCGAAGCCCACAATGCGCAGTTTGAATATTTCATTTGGAAATATGTCATGTGCCGTTACGGCTTTGAGATGTTCGACGCCCGTAAGCTTCGCTGCTCCGCTGCCAAAGCCTGTACCTACGGTTTTCCCAGAGACCTTGCGAGTGCATGTGCCTGTGCGGGCGTGGCCCAGCAGAAGGACAAAGAAGGCTCACGCCTTATGCTGAAACTCTGTAAGCCCCGCCGTCCGCTGAAAGCCGATAAACTCCGTGACCCCGATTGGGAAACACGGCTGTATTGGCACGAGAACCCGATGGAATATGTCCGTCTCGGTGAATACTGCTTGCAGGATGTGAGAGCAGAGGAATCGCTTTCCAAAGCACTCCCCGACCTGACCGCATTTGAGCAGAGAGTTTGGTATCTCGACTTGCTTATCAACGACCGCGGAATCGGTGTCGATACTGAAACTGTGGACACTGTTCTGGAAGTCCTTGACAATCATTCTGACGATATGCGGGCGGAGTTCTCCCGAATGACCGGGCTGGAATCTCCGACACAGCGGGACGCTACGCTGAAGCACCTGATAGCACTCGGTGTGCAGATGGAGGGACTGACCAAGAACGATGTCGAGGAAGCCCTTGCCACAACCGAAAACGAAACGGCGAAACGAATCCTTGAAATCCGCAAGTCTTTGTCCAAGTCATCGACCGCCAAGTACGCAGCGTTCAAAAATGCAGCAGGAACCGACGGCAGAATCCGTGGGTGCTTCATGTACTACGGAGCTGGTACAGGACGATGGGCGGGACGAATCGTCCAGCCGCAGAACTTTCCGAGAGGCGGATTGTCAGAATCTGAAATTCAAACCGCTATCGAACTGTTCCGAACCCGTGATGCCTTTATGGTCAATCAGTTTTTCGATGTGACCGAAGCGGCAAGCTCCATACTTCGGGCGATGATTGTCCCGAAAGCAGGGCATGACTTTATATGTGCGGACTTCTCCGCTATCGAAGGTCGTGTACTGGCATGGATAGCAGGAGAGGAAACGGCACTCGATGTGTACCGCAGAGGCGATGACCCGTACAAGGTTGCGGCGTCTGCCATCTACCATGTACCATACAACGAAGTCACCAAAGCCCAGCGGCAAATCGGCAAGGTCGCAGAGTTGGCACTTGGCTATAACGGCGGAACCGGAGCGTTTGCGGCAATGGCGGCAGGTTACGGGGTTTCCGTTCCTGATGCAGAAGCCAAAGTCATTATCAAGAAATGGCGTGAGTCCCGACCGATGACCGTCAGACTTTGGGCGGAATTGGAGAAAGCATGTACCGCAGCAGTTCTGAATCCGGGGGTGTGCTATAGCTACCGTGCTGTGAAGTTTATAGTCCGTGGCGGTATGCTTGCGGTGAAACTTCCGAGCGGCAGATGTCTGTGGTACGCCAATCCGAGAATCGAACCCCGACAGAAGAAATGGGGAGAAGTTCAGGACAGCCTCTGCTACGACGGCGTCAACAGCACGACAAGGAAATGGGGAACCATGGAATTGTACGGCGGACTGCTGGCGGAGAATATCACACAGGCGACATCGAGAGATTTGCTGGTGAACGGTATGATGAACGCTGAATCGGAGGGGTACCCGGTTGTACTCCATGTCCATGACGAAGCGATGTCGGAAGTTCCGGGGGGCTTCGGGAGTGTTGAAGAATTTGAAAAATTACTTTGCAAAAACCCGGAATGGGCGGATGGATTACCGCTGAAAGCCGAGGGATGGAGAGGGAACAGGTACAAAAAATGATGGATTGTTACGGCAAACGCTACAGCGGCCAAGATGATAGCTGCCGCGGGTGCGAGATAAAAGTGTGGTGCAAGGAAGCCGGTGACGGCAGTCCGTTGCGGGGGCTTCCGCTTCTCGATATCGGCAATGACGACAAGGAGGATGAGCGGTTGAGCGAGTACCAGTTGAAGCGATACAGTTACGCGGACATAGTAACGGTCATTCGTTATCTGTCGAACCTTCCTGCGCCGGTTCTGAAAGCCCTGTCATGTACGCTGTCTGCTGATGGTGTTGTGAACGAAGCGAAGCTGTCTGCTCTGGCGCGACATCTGCGTGTCAGCAGACAAGCCCTCTGGAAATCGTTACACCGAGCGTACCTTGACCACCCCGAATTGAAAAAAGTTTTTATCTACAGGAGAAAAAGAAAATGAAAGAAATCAAAGATAGCGGAGCGCGACAGGAGTTTGCCTCCGGAGCAGTACGGGACATTACGGGGCAGAAGCCCCGTCCCGACCTTATCAGTCCGTTTTTCATGGAGCGGCTGGGGCAGCATCTCGGACAGGGAGCAAAGAAATACAGTCCGTGGAATTGGGCGAAGGGCATACCGAACAGCCGTTGTTACGAAAGCCTCATGCGCCATCTGATGCAGTTTGCCAAAGGCGACACCGACGAAGACCATTTGGCAGCCGCGGCTTGCAACCTGATGTTTATGATACACAACGAGGAAGTCGGGAAGCAGATGCGGCCGATGCTTGGGCCTATGGACGGCTTGCTTGTTGATATGCCAATTTTCCATGACCTTGGAGGTGAAGATGTTGAAGATATGCAGTAAGTGTGGGGGCAATCTGAAAGTCCAGCTTGATACCCCGTTCCTGACGAACTATGTGTGCCGTGAATGTAATGCTGCCTTTCCGGAGGTGAAGGACGCCAAGTACCCGTTCCGGTCAATGAACCCGCGCAAAGTCCGGAGGCACATATGAACAAGGCTGACCGCATTGATTACCTGCGAAACCAAATCGCATTGGCGGACGAGGCTTACTGGACATTGGGCGTATCGGACATTTCTGATACCGAATACGACGCATTGTGCCAAGAGCTTGAAGCCCTGACCGGAGATGACGGCGGAATCAAAACCCCCGCCGTCACTTCGGACGGCAAGGTTATCCATCCTGTTCCGATGCTTTCGATGCAGAAAGTGTACGACCTTGAATCCGTATTGAAATGGTACGAGAGATACGGATGCGGAGGGGAGCTGATAGTGATGCCGAAGTACGATGGTATCGCTATCGCACAGTACGGCGAAGTCCTTGCCACCAGAGGCGACAGTAAAATCGGAGAGGACGTCTCATGGGTTCGGGAGAAGCTCGGAGTGTTTGCTCCGTCTGCGGATTCCAAGTACGGTGAGATGGTCTGCACCGTCGGCAACTTCAAGTATATGCAGTGGTTCGGGTACAAGAATCCGAGAAACGCCGTATCAGGTATTATGAACAGCCTTGACCCTGAAATACAGGACAGAGCCGAATACCTGACCTACGTTGACTACCGCTCCGAATACCAACAGTTGCCGAAGGGTTCTGTTACCATGGAATCATTGCAGGATGCAGTCGGGTTCATATTGCAGCTCCGTGGGACTTACCCGATGGACGGAATCGTGTTCCGGCTTGCGGATGATGAACGCTTTGCGAAACTTGGCCACACCGACCACCATTGGAGAGGGCAGATAGCGTTGAAGTTCAAAAACGCTTCTACCGAAAGTATCATCGAAGGTATCGAGTGGCAGGAGAAAAACGGCACTATCACTCCGGTCGCCCATGTCGCCCCGGTCACCTTGGACGGAGCGGAAATCCACCGCTGTACGTTGCACAATTACATCCGTGTTATCGCTGACGACATCCGGGTCGGAGACCGTTGCGAAATCGAGCGAGCGGGCGGAGTGGTTCCGAAGATAGTGCGAACATGGCACGAGGAGCATGATGGCTTTCCTGAAACCCGAGTCCCCGACAAATGCCCGACCTGCGGAGAAACTCTGCTGAACCTCGGCAAAAGATTGTATTGCCCTAAATGCGACAAATAAAAGGAGGAGCTATGAAGATACCGAAAGAAATCATTGCCGCTGTGAACGCCCTGCTGAAACCCTACGGGCAGGAGTTCGACCCTGTACAAGTGGAGCAGAAGTACATGACCTACAAGGAAGCGGCGGTTTACAGCCGGCTGTCCCGACAGACCCTGCAAAAAGCGGTAAGGGACGGAAAACTTCCAAAGCCGTTTTGCCCTACAGGCGGCAGGACTTCAATAGTCCTGTTTCGGAAGGAGGACATAGACGCTTTCATCACGGGAAAATGCTGACGATACAAAAATACCACAGACTTGAAATCTGTGGTATTTTTTTTTTATTCTGAAAATTCGGCCAATAACTCTTTGACCCTGTCGAGCGGAATGTGATAAGCGAGTTCCGAGAGCTTGGAGCGGAGAACGGCTTCCTCATTGTCGGAGTCATTGAGCGAGAGGAACAAAGGGAGTTTAGCGAGGGCACGGGCTTTGGATTCCAAAGAGTCATGCCGGGAATAGTGCCGTGTCATTTCAGGGGTCAAGTGACCGATGATAGACTGTACCGTAGTAATGGGTATTCCTGCTTGCCCTGCGTAGTAACAGAACACATGGCGCATGGAGTGGAGGTCTTTGACGGAAACGGCACGGCGTCCTTCAATCCTCTTTACGTTCTCAATACCGAGGCGGTCGAGGAGAGCCTTGACCCTGTTGGAAACGGTGTGCCTTGCGTTCAAGTAGAGGTGAGCGTGTTCAGGGAAGATGTACTCCGAAACTCTCGGTCTGGAAAAGAGGTACTGTTCAAGTGGCGGAGTGAGAGGAATTTCGAGCCAGACTCCGGTCTTGCGTCTTTTGCGGCGGATGCAGCCGAGGCGGGTATCGACTTCATCCCATCGGAGAGTGCAAATATCGCCTTCGGTCAATCCGGTCAGAGCGGCAACAGTAAACAAGGGATGACAAAAGGGGTCGTCCTTGATACCTTCCCGAATCTGTGCGAGCTCATCTTCGGTGAAGATTTCACGGGGGACAGGGTCTCCGGCGGGGAGGATAACATTATCCATGGGGTTGAGGGACAAACCGGCATCTTCTGCGAGGACGCGGAAAACCCATTTGATAATGGTGGCGATGGACTTGATAGTCTTGGGGGCGATGAATTGAGCCTTTTGAGTGTATTGCTTGACGTGAGTAACCGTTTTGTCCTTGGACATAGTGCGAGTCCGGTATTGAACGGAACTGTGAATTGTCTTGTCGAAGCGGCCGTTTTCGGAGAGATAGGCGATGTAGGCTTCACAATGGGTCTTGCGGACTTGAGCGAGATGTTCAACTTCCGGGTATGTCGCGGCCATAAAAGCGTAGAAATCCGACCAGTAACGATTCGACTGTTGAACATATCTTGGTGTAGGGATTTTCTTTGCGGGCTTTTTGAAAGCGAGCCGGGAAGCGTCTTTGAGTTGCACAGGGGCTGCACCGGTGAGTTCGACCCTGTAATCCTCGATGATGGATTGCACGGATTTGTGAGCGCGGATTTCGTTGACTTTTTTCTTGACATCGGCTTCAAATTTTTCTGCTTGGCGTAAGGTTTCGCAGTCGAGACAAACGCCGGAATAGCTTTTACCATTGACATGGAAACGGTAGTGCCACTTACCTGAACGAATTTTTACGGGCATGATAACCTCCTTGATTAACACAGTTTATTAAAGATTAAACACCGCAACCTTAACATTGCACAGAAATTGCACAAACACTTGAGTTACCAGCCCTGAAATCCCTCATTTGAGTATAAAAAATGGGGTGGTAGACCGGACTCGAACCGGCGACCTCCTGGGCCACAACTGCATACTCTATATGCTTAACTGTCAAATATTTAAGGTATTTACAGCGTTTTTGTTTACTACTTTAATATAGCATAACAATGCTTAAATGTCAATGATAAATTGCACAAAAATTGCACAAAAAATCCCGCTTGTTCAGCGGGACTTATGTCAGACAGAGCGGAGGTACTCGAAGTATTTGCTAACATCGCTCTCGTCCAGATTGAAACCGAGAAGCGGAATTTTCGGTTGGGACTTCAAACCCTCCTTGACTGCCATTTCCAAAGTATTTATATCGACATCGCCGTCCGCACTTACCACATCGAGCTGCTGTGCCAATGGGATGTAACGCTGAAGCATAGAATCAATTTTGAGACCGAGCAGAGCTATTGCTGTTCCGACGCCTATTCGCTCCAAACCCTCTTTGGTTTCGGGCAGAATATGGTTCTTGAGGAAAGTCACGGTAGCGATTTCAAAATCTGCAATTTTCATAATGTTGTCCTTGTAGAAAAAATCCGGCTCCATATTTCAGGAGCCGGAGAGTGTGTTAGATACCTTCAACGATACCACGGAGTATTCCGCCGACATTGGCGGGATAAATGCGGTATGCAGTGCCGACTGTCAAATCAGCCACAGTAACCAACGCACCATTGCTGGCGGCTACCAAAGGCATAGAGCCTCCGCAAGCGGAAGACTGGATGCACACGGTGTCGGTTGTGGTTGCAGACAGAGAGCCGACCTGAACGAGAAAACCGTTCTTGCGGTACTTACAGGCCGTGAGGGCACAGAGTTTGATACATTCGCAGGGAACCAGATAGTTGACGGTTCCGAGCGAACCCGCGCTGTTAAGAATCAGAGGGCATTTCATAAGCACCTCTCTTTTCTTACTGAATACCGCCGGAGCAGTTGCAGTTGGTTTCGCCGCACACTACGGCTGCGGGGATGACAACTTTGGTGATACCATTGATACGGCTGTTGACCGCACCGAATCCCTGATTGGTAGCGATGGCGTTGTCATTAACCTTACCGGCGAGGCACTCGATTTCTTTCTGAAGCACACGATAGTCTGCTTTGATGTTGTCGACATCGCCCTTGATACCAAGAACATAGTTGAAAAATTCTTTCTGCTCCTGCAAAGTGCGCTGTGCGAGAGCGTCGAATTTACCGTCGGTGTACTTCTCACTTTCGAGAGCAGATACACGCATACGAAGTTTGGCGTTTTCCTCTGCCATGCCTCCGCCGCAACCGGGCATACCTCCGCCGACAAAGCCGCCGAGCAAACCTTTAGCGGCTCCGCCGAGAGCTCCTGCTGTACCGATGCTGCCGAGGATAGTACCGACAGTACCCAGAGTGTTTGATTGTCTTTCCATAAAAGCCTCCTTTGTTTTTTGCGTGTCCATTATTTTAAAACCGGGTCTGCCGGACAACAGAACAGACCCAGCCCGGCGAATTATTCGCCTTTAAAAACCTTGCACATTGCGCTGTAGAATACGAGTTCGAGAAACTCATAAGTCAGCGCGGTTTCTTGTTCGTCGCCCCAAGCAAACTGCTCATAAGCGAACTCTTTCTGTTCGTCCTCTGTGACAGGGTGTTTACCTGTCATGTGTTCAATGTTGTTGAGGGCTTTTTCCATGTAGTGCTTTGCGACTGCATGGAGCGGGTGGTTAGCTTGTTCCATTGGAACCTCCTTTGTTTTTTACGGCTTCGAGTTCGACATCGTAGCCTGTTGTTTGTTTACCGACAACGAACTCGTTTTGAGTTTCGATGCCGTCTTTGGTTGTCTTTTCATTGGTTTTGACGGACACGTTATCCTTGACGCAGGAGAATGTACCGTAGCCGATGGCCCCGTAGGGACAAGCGACCCCGAAGCCCTGAACGTGGATATTGTGTGCGCAACCGGTGAGCAGCAATACTGCCCCTGCCAAAATAAATGTCTTTACCATAATCAGTCCTTTCTGTTGATACATGGGTGGGTGTCGTGGTAATCGCGGATAATCTTTTCGATTTCTTCGCGGGAAACCCTCTTTGCCTCAAGTTCCGCCAGCTTAATGCGGATATTGACGACATCATTTTCGAGGGCTTTCACCGAGGTAAAAGTTTCCTTGATAGTGGAGAAAGTTTCTTTGGCGAGAAAGCCGATAATCGCCAGCATGAGCAAAATGAGTCCTGCGATGAAACCGTAAATCATCTTTTCCAGAGGGAAGCTTACTCTCATATACTCCTCCATGATTTTTTGCCGAAGAGTCTGACGCCGAAGTAAGCCTTGTAAGCTCTGTCGGGGCGAACACCGTCCCAGAGCATCAGGTACAGGAAGAGTTCATCTGCTTCTTTGCGGGAAAGACCGTAGCTGCAAACGCGGTACAGATAGTCGTGTATGATAGCGGCACGCAGAGCGCGTCTGTTCATGGGAGGGAACACCGTGCGCCAGAAGAATCTGGGGACGCTTGCGCCGTCGCTTTTGAATCCGGAAGTGACGGCGACCTCCACACCACGGAAAGTCACGCGGATTCTCCGTTTGAGGACGAAAGTTTCCTCTTGGCTGCCGTTGGTCAGGATTTCGATTGAGATGTTAGAGTTTGAATTGTTCATAAAGACCCTCCAATAATATGTAATTTGTCAACCTGCCTCCAAAAAATTCAACTTTTTTCATTTCGGGACTTCTCTTTCGTTGAGATATGTACCTTTAATTTCAGTGATGACCCAGCGGTAAGTGCCGTTGTAATAGCGTATGCGATAATATGAGAAAAACTCATAGTTGTTGGTCAGCTTGAATGAGGCGCATCTATCATAATAATTGAAGCCATCCGGCAATGTTACAGTAAGCTGTTTCCAAGTTTCGCCGTCATTACTGCCCTCAAGGTACGCTTTGCCCTCATTGAGTTTCGGTAATTCTTCCCAATCGTAGCCGTAAATATCAAGCTGTTTCAACAGCACTTTGTGCGTTTTGTTCTGCCATTGAATGAATGTGTTACTGCTACTGTCACCGTCGGTATTCCAATCCTTATCTGTTCTGCCGTCAAAAGCTTGCCATGCCGGATGTTTCACCCCTGCATTGGGATAATATGTTTCGGTCAACTCATGACTGGCTGTAATAAGCCATTCAAAGTTTTCGTTGCTGGTCATGTTGGTCGGAGTGGAGTATTTCAGATTTTCAGCGAGGTTGGGATAACCGACTTCCATAGTGCAGTCAGCGTCATAAAACCGCCCTGCAACCGGCATGAAATCGCCATAGGTGAGCTTCTTTTCTTCAATATTCATAGCATAGTTACCAGTCTCCGCGTTCCATACGAGCTGATAGCCTTTCCAATACTGCTCAACAGGTGCAGGCACAACAGGTGCAATGGCAAGACCGCTGATTGGTGAATCTGTATTGCCGTCAACCCATTCAATGGAACTGTCCCACGGATATTTCATGTTTTCATGCTCGCAGCGACCGCGAGCCGGGAACCAAATCAACCAGTAATTATCATCTTCGCCCTGCGCGAAGGGAGCAAAAACCCACGCACTCCACTCGCCGTTCCAATACACAACAGTTCCATGTTCGTTTTTGAATTTCCAGTTTGAGAGTTCACCCTCTTTGTAATACGGCGCATAAGTGCCATTCGGATTTTTTGTGCGGTATTCTTCGGGATAGGGATTGCCCTCCCAATCCGCTAAATCCTTGAAAGCGTCATCGGGCAGACCTGAAACGGTGAACTCTCCTGTTTCGTAAGTACGATTGACATAAGTGCAGAGGTAAAGCATAGCATGGATATTCTCTGCGTATTGACGGAACGGCACACCTTGCAGCTGGAATTTTTCATGCAGTTTATCTTTGGCTTCTGCGACCATATCGACATAAGCACGCAAAGCGTCCATGTACCCCTCCGGAGAAAGTGCCGCCTCGCCCAGCCCGATGAAAACATTGGACTTCGCGCCTGTATCTTTCACCCCCAGCGAATAAGAACTGTTTGAACCGGCGAGACGCAGTTCACCGTCATCCGTAATCACAGCGGATGCTTCAAATTCCGTGGCGATAACTGCGCTTTGTGATTTCGGAAGCGAACTGATTAAAACCGGTTCGCTGCGGTCTTCAAAATCTCCGACACCGAGGTTTCCGTAGCTATTTTCGCCCCATCCCCAGAAATTTCCATCGGTGTCCAGAGCGATATTGCCCCCGGCATCCACCCATTTTTTATCAGTTTCAAACTTTACGGGCGAACCGTCCGCGCCGCTGAGTTCATATGGGTCGAACTGCCATAAATCGCCGCCTGAACTTATAAGGCCGTAGAGCGGAGCGAATTTACGGAAAGAAACATTCTCAACGCTTTCGATTGGCGAAAGGGGATTAACGGCTGTACTGACAGGAACCCAGCTGGGGCCGGAAGAGTTTCGTCCGCCGTAAAGCTTGCCTGAGTCTTTGTCGATTGCCAGAAGATAATCAGAGCCGACATAAAAATCCTTCCATTGGGCGCCGTGAACATCTTCGTACGAGTAAGTATCAAGCAGAAAGTTGTGCCCTATTACCGTTAAATAACCATCGCTGGCGAGAGCCCATACGCCGCCACCGGAGTGTCTTTGTATCTTCAGCCATCTGGTGCCGTCGCCCCATTGGGGAAAACGCTCATATATTGTTGGTACTTCGAGGTCTTCGGGGTTATCGTTCTTGTTGGTTTTCACAGCTTCGTGCCATACCCAGAGCCGCTGGTCTTCATCGAGAGCCGCGCCGCGAGTGGAAATATCAACGAATCTCACGCCCGTGGTAATCTGTCTGGGTAAAGGATTGGGGGCAACCGAACCGGCCGTGCCAATCTTTTGTGAACCCCATTCCCAGATATTGCCATGCTCATCGAGAGCATAATGGTTATCATGCGACACACCGTCTGTTAAAATAATCTTCTGCCATTTCATCCTGCAAATTCTCCTGTAATTAATCTCAAATCAGCGACCACTTCCGCAATATCATCTGTGGCAATGTCCCCGCCACCACTCTCCGGCAGTTCGATGCTATCAGCATACTGCCAGAATGGCAGATTGGCTGGGAGATTGAATTTTGCGCGAATGGCTTCTTTTGCGTCAATAGCGCGTTGTATCTTTTCCGCAGTAGTCCCCATTATACCACCTCACCGTTAAGCTTATCGAGCAGAGTATTGACCCCGCCGATGGTATCTTCCGCCCATTCATACATCCGGTTATACACATCATCCGCGTCTTTTGCTGATTGAGCGGCATCTGCGGCAGAATGTGCCGATTGAGCGGCGAAGTTTTGTGCCTCCGTGCGAATAGCGGCGGTTTCGTCTTTAATGGTTCCGGCGTCTTCGGCAGACTGTGCAGCATGTTCACGCGCATCTTGTGCCGAGTTAGCGAGGGATAAAGCATCCCTCTTATAAGCATTAGCCTCCTCTGCCGAAGCGGCAGCAGCCGCCGCATTATCAGCAGCGGAATCAATATTTTCTTTGACTTCGCTGAGGACAGCGTTGGCATCCTCAATGGCGGCATCCACTTCGGCTTTGGCAGCGCGAACTTCCTCGACAATAGCTGTTGCAGTATCCGCGGCATTGGACGCGGTAACCGCAGAGTTTTTGGCGTTATTGGCAGAATTCGATGAACGAGAGGCAGCAAGTTCCGCATTAAGTTTCGCTTTGTCTGCGTCCGCCGCCGCAGCTTCCGCATCAAGTTTCGCTTTGTCTGCGTCCTCCGCAGCAGCTTCCGCATCACCGGCAGACACAGAAGCCTTTTGGGCCTCCACCCCAGCTTGAGCCGCTGATTGGGATGCTTGCGTGGCTGCGGCCACAGCGGAAGCGGCACTTGTATCGCTCTGTTCCGCCCGTTGAACTGCGGTATCCGCGGCATCGAAAAGCTCCTGCGTGAACGCTTCCGGAGTTTTGGTGGAATCGACAGCCAGCTTCACCGCGCGGTCGGTGTCAACTTTCAACTGCTGGCAGATAAGAGTCAGTTTATCGAGTGCGCCCTCCAGCACTTCTGCGAGAAAGGCTGTATTGTTCTGCAAATCGACATCCTGCTCGAAGTCCATTTCCCGCAGCATAGTTACCACTTTGTCAGGCGGGGTGTCAAATATCACCTCTCCCCCGTCTGCGCTCATGTTGACTGTGTACCCCACCAGCGTATCAAGCGGCTGTGTACCGAGGTACACTCTTACATCCTCCGGTGCGAAAACCCGGAACCGGAACGGAAACGAGGTCTGCCCTTCCGGCAGAAAAGGCCCCGCTTTGGCATAACTGCTCCTTACCGTCATAAATCCTCCTTTTTATTTATCGTCATCTACGAGTTGATAATTCCTTGCAATCCGGTTGATTCTTTCGTAGGCCTGAATAACCGGCACTCCATACAAAAGGCCTCCTACTTTAGCAATATTGTAAACCGAGTTGGAGAAATCCCCCTCGGCAACGCTCTTTCCGATTTCCACGGTAAAGAGTGCGATGTCGTTTACTGCGCGGAGAGCCGGTGAGTCGATGGGGTGTCTGCCGCCGCCTGTGCCTGTGAGCTGTCTTGCCACATATTCAGCAAGGTCGCGGACGACAGGTATGCCGCCGAATGGTGCGGCAATCAGCTCCCGGTAAAAAGCCCTTGCGGCTTTACCCTCATCCTCATCATCCCCCGTAAAGGCTCCTGCGACGACCCAGCTGACGAGGGCGGAAAGCCCGACAGGGATGACCATATCAGTCAGTATAGCTCCTGCGGCCGCGCCGCCTTTGAGTTCTCCGACCCTTATCATATTATAAGTACGGGAAGCGTTGGTGTAGAGTGCGCTTGTTGCAGACATAAATATGGACAGATTCCGCCCCAATGCTGTAAGTTGCGATGGACTCATGTCAACCAGACGGCTGCCGCCCTGTGTACGGGCGACGAACTCATCGGCGTATGCGACCGCCTCTCTGTCGAGTGCGCCCTCTGAAATCTTTTTGCGGTAAGCCGCCAGCCATACCGGGGTTGCCACCGACATATCAATTTTGCGGGTGAGCCAGAAACCGGCATCTTTGGCATTAGCCATGATTTCATCGACCTTCTTTTCCTCAAACGCTTTGATTCGGCTGCGGAGGTCGAGGTCTTTGGTGTTCTCCCTGTCGCGCATAAATCCGGACAGTTTGCGTACTGTATCGAGAGCGTCTTTCGGGTCTGACATGAAATCGCGCAGAGCCTCCATGTAGAATCCGCCCAATTCAGCAGTCCCGGCAGTAAAGGAGCTTATCTGGTCGAAAGCCAGCGACGGACTGGCCCAGAGAGCGGCGGAAGCCAGCAATGAGCGGCTGTAACGCTCCCAATTCTCAAGGTCGCCTGACATTGCTTTGGTCGGATTGGCGATATTGAGCAGAAGGTCTTTCATAGCCTTGTAGGTCTCAAAGCTCTGTGTGCGTCTGAACTTCTCTGCGAACTTGTGGTTATTTATGACCCGGAGTGCTACTTTCACCGGATAGTTATACGCGCAGTAGTGCGATACCTCGTAAATATGCCGGAGGGGCAGAGAGAGCGAGAGGTTCACCGGGTCTTTGACATTGTCGTTACGCTTATGGTTGAATGATGCCTGACGGTATTCAGGTACATACTCCGGTTTCATGGAGACCTCATCCTGCACTTTCTCATGGAGATGGAACAGATAATCCAGCGGATAGTAACCGCCCTCCATCTCAAAAGTTTCTCCGTTGCGGGTTACTGTGAAAGCAGCGGCGTCTTCGACTACGGGGTCAGAGAAAAACTCTTCTCTGTAAGTCTGACGCCAACGCTGGTGCAAGTTGCCCTTGTTGAGCGCGTCCCATACCGATTGGACGAGAGCCCATTGGTTTTTGTCGAGCCGGGAGGCGATTTCAGCCAAGTCGTCCTGCGACCAGCCGAAGCCGTCGAGCAAACGCTTGAGGTTCTTTTCAGTACCCATATTAAGACAGGCGGCAACGAGTTTTTCCGCTGACCACTTTTCGTAACCTCTGGCTCTTACCTCATCAGGGAACGCCGGAAGTCCTGACAAATCAACTTTTCTCAAGCTGTGGGAGAGCTGTTTGAACGCATCAGTAATGATGTGCAAAGGCTCCGCCTGTAACTGGCTGTGGTCATTGGCGGCAAGGTTCAGCATACCGTAAAAGCGGTTGAACGCGCTGTCCTGTTTCCAGTTTCCTGCACGGCTGAAAATGTTGCGGAGTTTGGTGGAGAGGTTAATCAGACTGCGAGTGCGCCCTTTTACCTTATTCCACAAACTGCCGCCCTGCGTGTACTTCTCCGCTTGTCCGTCGAGTTCGGCAAACAGCTCCGCGTCCCATTTCTTTACAGTTTCGGCGAGGTTGGTGCGCCCGGCTGAAACGATGGCTCTGCCCTCCCCATAAACAAAGTTGATTGTGTCTGCGAGGTTCATAAACTGCTCGAATGAATAACTGTCATACGGCTTGGAATCGTCATAAATCCAGTTGTCAATGACAATCGGATTGAGGCCGTCGCTTTCGCGTTCAGCGTTGGCGTCCTCCATAACTTTGCGCAATGTGTTCTCCGGATGCTCCATGGCCGCTTCGCTGAAACCGAAACGGAGGGAGATATGGCGGAGAGCGTCGCGGTAGCTGCCGTCGATTTTGCCCTTTTTGGCATGGACGCCTCTGCGGATGGTGCCGAGTGCCTTGCGGATGTCATTGGCGGCAGCACTTTTGTACTTGAGAACCTCCATGTTCTTCCGCATTTTGGTCATAAGTTCAAACGCGGCAATGTAGTCCTTTTTGCGGATTGCTTTAGCGATAGCGTCCACATTGCGCTTGGTGTCCTGAAACAGCTTTTTGCCGTTGAGGATATCGCGGACGGGCATATCGAGGACTTCGTTTTTTGCCGCGGTACGCATATCGCCCTTGCGAAGTTTGAAACCCTGCTGACCGCCTTTGCGGGCGAGATACTCCATGATATTATCCCAAGTCTGCAAGTTCATTTCCGTGGTGACGGATTCCTCTGTCATGGCAAATTCCTGATTGAATTTCTGCTCTCTGCCCGTCATGTACTCTTTGACAAACTGCTTGATTGTCGGGGCGTCGATAAGCTGAACGAGCATATCCTCGGCAGAAACAAAGCCGTACTTGACCAAATCAGCGGGATGCCAGCCGCCGGTGTTGCTTCCGGGCGCGGAAACCAACCCTTTTTCATGGAGGACGCGGGCAGTTTCTTTGTCCCCTGCCACAGCGTCGACATACTCATACGACATACGACCGAAACTTTCGTTGGAGAGTTTCTCCTGAATGGCGAGAGCGGGGTTGGCGGCAATCAAAGCCTCAACTTCGGCTTGCCATTGTTTACGGAGTTCTTTGAGCTGTCTGTCTTTTTCTTTCTGGAGAGCGATTCTTGACTGCTCTTTTGCCAAGCTGATAATGCGGCGGAAAGCGTTTTTGTCCTTGGCGGGCAAGTCACCGAAAGCCGCATCAATGTCGTTGAGTATCTGATTCAGCGGGTGGTCGCGGTTGATTTTGTCCTCTGTGGCAAGCCAGCTGTCAAAAACAGATTTGACCCCATCGTCAAGCGGAATACCGAGCCCGCCGACCATACTGTAAATGGAGCGGAGAAGCCGTCCCATGTAAGCAAAAACATTCTTGAGATTATCGGCAGGGGCGACACCATTCATCACATACTTTTCAAAAGCCTGTGCGATGTTTTCACGGTAATCCCCGCCCTGACTTTTCGCCCATTGTTCGAGCGTGTCGAGTTCAGTTAGTAACTGTTCATCGACCTCAATGCCGTTGGCGAGGTTGAAATCGACCATCGAGCGCAAAGTTTCATAGAGGTGATGAGCGAGTTCGTGAACGAGAGTCGAAGCGTCGCTTTTGCCGCTGAAAAGATAGATGATGGATTCCATATTTTTGAGCGGTATAAACGCACCCTTGGCATCAGGAGCGTTCTGATTCAAAGAAATTTTTGAATTTTTTTCATTTCCGGACTTGACTTCCTCGAAATCCGTGGTATCGTAACGTAAGAAGTCAGACAGAGTTCTACCCGCCGACACGCCGGTTGGGGAGGGTTGTAGTACCCGGAGCCCGTCTGACTTCATTTTTTCGTACTGCGCTTGCGTTAACTTAAAAACAGAACGTACGTGGTTAGCTCCCATTTTCACCTTTGGTGATACCTCTATCCTGTACACATCGCCGGTTTGATAGTCTGTTCCGATAAAAGATTTATTACCATTCAAATCCGGAGCTTGCACCGGTGCGGACAGAACCAACTCAACTGCGGCTCTTGCTTCCTCCGGGGATTGAAAATACTGTGGGTGTCTACCCCGTAAAAATTCGTAATCGGCGTACAGATATTTCCCTTTTAACCCGGCAAAATCAAGAAACCCTTCTGCGTAGGGCACATTCCCGTCCCGCAGCTGCCCCTTATTGCCCGCATTATTAGGGGCCCCCTCACGCCGCAGAGCAGCAGCGGCCGCCTGTTCCATACTCCCCTCTTTCAATTTGCCCTCGGCTTTGAGCTGTGAGAGCATAGCGGCATACTCGCTGTTTGTGCCGCCTTTGAAAGTCAGTTTGTCAAGGATTGTTTCGACTTCGGCGAGGTTGTATTTTTCAAAAGTTCTGGCGGTGGCAATCGCCAGCTGCATATACTGTTTGACTGTGGCTTCGGGTGTGCCGATGGCTCTCATCTCCGCAGTCTTGCGACCGAGCACATCGTGAAATTCGCTGATACGCTCAAAGCGTTCCTGTGCGGCTTGTGAAACATCGAAACTCTCTGCGTCCTTCACAGACAAATCACCATAGGGAATGGCACTCTCAAGCAGAGTCTCGCCGGCAGCTTGGAACTCCGGTTTCTCCGACTGTACCGAAATCAGCGCATTTTCCGACACAGAAATACTGCGGCCCTCATCACGGGCTTTGCGGATGGTGTCCTGCGTGATACCGAGTTTCTCTGCCATTTCGGGTGCGGTCTGATAGAGTACCTCTGCTCCTTCGATGTCAACAGCGAGGTTTACATCATTGTGGGTCATACCGACAAAATCGGCTGTTTCAGCGGCGGAGCGTCCATTGAGTTTGGCTTCACGGAGCTTTTCAACCATGTTGCGGTGGTTGTCCACCCATTTCAAAGTCTGCATGGCACGATTGGCGGCAAAGGGGACTTGAACACCACGGAAAAGGACATCACCAAGCAGCGAAGCAAGCCATACGGTTTTTGCCTCTTCGTCGCTGAATCCGGGGCCTCTGACTCCGGTATCAAGCCCTGTGATTCCACTTGCGAGTGCAACTTCGCCAAGCAGCCATTGCCCCCGTTGGGAGATGTATTCTTCTCCGACTTCGCCGATAACTCCGTCAAAGGGCAGATTGTTCTTTATCGCATTGAGGACGACGCTGCGTTTTACAGCGTCTTTGGAAATGTCTTGCAGAAATCTTGCGGCCAAACCTTTTTTCACACCTTTGGGGAGCAGTTTTACCAACGCTCCGTAACTGATATCGGGGACAAGACCGCCCATCTGCTCTGAAACACGCTCCATGTAACCGGTTGCGATATGGCGGAAAAGAACTGTACCGAACTCGTCCGCCTGACTTTCAGACAGGGTCTGCTGTATGCCTTTGTCGTCTGTGTAATAAACCGGCTTCTGCTCCACTTCCATATACGCCTCGGCAATGTTTGAGGGGAGATAGGCGACAGAACGCATGGCTTCCCCACGGGCAATGTATCCGAGGGATTCACCGACAGCTTTGGCATAGCCTTTGAGGCCCTGACCTTTGGCAGCGGACAGGGACGCTTTTATCGCCTGACGGATTCCCATTTTCGCTCCGCCTCTGGCTACCGTGGCATACCCCCCTGTAAGCCACAGTTCAGCCATAAACGGAATCATCTGATACATGACATTTGCGGTATTGCCCCAGGTATCACGCCCACGGACATCGAGGGAGTATTTTTGCAGGAAATCATTTAAAACCAACTGGTCTTCCAGCGGTGAATATTCGTTTATCGAGTTGAGCCATTCAGCGGGTCGGGAAACTGTCTTGTACAAATCCGTTGCCGTTTTGAAGATACCGAAAACCTCCGTCCAGTCGGCAGAGGTGAATCCGCCCTTGCGCAGACGGTTGACATTGAGATAGCTTAAATCAAGCGGGGCTTTGCCCTCTGCGACCAAGTTTTCGTTAAGGGATTCGACATACTCCCGCAAATGGTTATCCTCCCACTCCTGCCAGCCGGGTTCGCCACGGCGTTGAAGCTCGGAGGCAATAACGATGTCCCGCTTCTGTATCTGATTCAAGCGGTGTACCAGTTGAGCGAGAGTCTTTTCGTCCATGGATTCGCGGTTCTCTTCGATTACCCCATTCAAGTCGAATCCGATATTTTTGCCGAAGTTATCGAGTTGCAATTTTATCCAGTTCTCACGGGTCGGGCCGTAAGTGTCGCCATTGGCGGCTTCGACAAAACTATTGAGTGCCTTGAGGTCATCTTTATACATTCCGACCTTGTCTTTGTTCCCCGCCAGAACCTCCTGAAAGCGCGGATGCAGACTTGCGGCATCGTGCTTCGGATAGAGTTGAGTGTTATCCATATCCCTGACGATGGAATACGGCAAGTTGAGTTCTCTTGCTTTGTTGTGCATAGCAGCAGAGATGTCAGGGTTTTCCCCTGACATCTCACTCAAATTCAAATTGGCTGTCGCCATGATTGTATCAATTTCGTTCATATTATAGCCCTGTCATAAAAGCGTTGTTTCTGATAGATTCTGTCAAGCTGTTGTCGCTGCGTTTGCTTTCCTCTCTGGCTTTCCGTTCCTGCTTGATTTTTTCAGCCTGTCCTTTCGGGTACAGGCGGTCGCCGTAGGGTTCGGTCAGACCGACTTGGGCGTTAAGGTTATCAGAACCCTGCTTGCGCTTTTTGTAAGCATCGTTTCCGGAAACATAATCTTCGGTCTCTTTGCGGATTGCCGCCCATGCGTTCAGGGTTTCCTGTGTCAATCCGAACTCCAACATCTTGGAGAAGCTCATTGAATAACTGCCGTCTTTTTCTTTCAGCGGACGGCCGTCTTCGCCGATACCCTCATAGAGCCATTTAGCGATGTTTTTATCCGGGGAGAACCATGACTGCGTTTCGCTCGTTTCCAGAGTTCTGATTACCCGGAGCAGATGAGTTCTCATCTGGTCGGTGTAATCCTTGTAATTGTTCGGGTCAGTCGTTGCCTTGTTCACCACAAACATCGCCTCTGAAATAAGTTCAGGGGCGACTGCCAGTACATTCATCGGGTCAAAAACCTGCTTGCTCTGCGGCATCATGGCGTTGAGTATCTCCGCCACCTGTTTGGCGGCGTGATTGGTATAGAGGTGCGCCTTCTGGCTGATTTTTGCGTCCATTGCTTTGGCTTCTTCCTTGGTCATTCCGAGTGCGAGGCAGTAGCGATGGCGGCTTTTTTCATCGTTGAGATTATAGGGCTCACTCTGTCCGGGAAGTGCAACACGGCCGTCATTTTTATCCGGGTCTGCGAGAGCGAGAAAAATCGACCTTTCAATGAGGGTTACATCCTTTTTGCGATTGGTGCTGCCCGCTCTCTTTCTGTGGTACGCGTCTCTCTGTTTAAGTGCGGTCGTGTAAAGCTGTGCGGAAATCTTGTTGGCGGCCCCCTGTGCGAGTTTGCTGATGGTCTCATCGACCTTGGCTTCGGAGAGGGCTCCGCTGTCGGAGAGTTTCTTCAACTCTCTGGCGTAGTCCTGCTGTTCCTGCTCTTCCATAAGACGCTTGCGGTTGCGCCACATACTTGAAGCTGTTTTAAATTCTTTAACGGCATCGGGGTCGCCTGCTTCTGCTTTGCGCTGGAGGTCGGTCAGATACTCTGTTATCTGTGATTCAAGTTCCGGGGTGAGGTATCTGCCTCCGGCGGAATAAACCGCGTTGTTTCCGGAGTTGAGGGAGTCCGCACTAATCGTATCTATTTGGGAAGTGATACGGCTGTTGCGGTAGTACGCGTCAAAATGTTTATCCAGAATACCCGATATAGCGGTTCTTGCTTTATCGGAAACCTGATAGCCCCCTGCTTGCATAGCCTCAAAGAAAGCTCCTGCTTCATCGACATTTCCGCCGTCGAGAATCCCCTCAATACCCGATGCAATGTAAGCGTCCACGATATTCTGCTTCTCTTTCTCATACGCTTCCTTATGTTTTACCAGATTCTCACGGATTTGTTCAACTCGTTCTTTGGTAATATCTTTGTCGATTATCAGAGTTTTGCCGGGGGTGACTGTTCCGTCTTTTGCCTTTTTATCCGGAATCTTCAGCGTGCCTTTCTCCCGGTCGTAGTTTTTGTCAAAGGTTTCCAGCAGTTCAGACGGCAGCTGACCGTACTTGTCAGTCCTGCGTTTCATATCATCGTAGTCGGCGACGCTGCTGTCTATGAACGACGGGTCAAGCAGACTGCGGAACTGGGTAACTCCGCCTTTGAGCCTTTCGTTGAAAGCGGTATTCTCTGCTTTGGTGAGTTGGTCTCTCTCGTAGTCCATGCCCCAGCGTGCCTGTGCGTTTCTGCGCGTAAGAGCGCGTTCGCGGAAACGGTCAAGAGCGGAGCCACGGAGATTTTTTCCATACTTGGCCATCGCCTGTTCGTAGATGTTGTTGACGGCTTCGGGTGTTCCTGCTGCGGCAAAGCCCGTCTTGTCCCGGAGGGCGTTTATCTGTTTATCGACATCAGCCTCAAATTCGGTCATAGCCTTGGCGTAGTCCGCTTCGTTGCGTTCCATCTGCAAGCGGGTCAAGTCCCCGACAATCGAGTTTGCCGCTCCGGCAAGCCCTTTTCCCATCCGGGAGATACCCTCCCCCAAACCGTCAAGGGCGTTTGGCATACGGACGGCACGGACTGTATTCCGTGCCGAACCGACTCTGCCTGTAATACTTGGTAAAACCGGTTTCATTTATCCTCCTGTTATGCTTTTTTTGCGCCCCATCCGGCCTCTTTTGAAAGTTTGCCGAGTCCGGCTCCGAAGTTCAGAGCACTTACCCCTGCCTGTACGGTATCGGTAACAGTATTGAAAACTCCGCTTAAAGCGGCAGTTGCTTTCTGCTGACCGAAACCATGGGCCTGTGCGGTATAGAGCGAAGCCTGATTGGACGCATTGACTGACTGAACTTTGGCTTGCCATTGCTTCTGGGCAATGTCGTAGTTCAGATTGCGTTTATCCAAATCATAGGCGTCAGCAATATCCGCCTCGTAATCGGCGGCCGAACCCGCACCCAAGACCACACCGCCCGCGGCGTAAGATGCACGGGCTTCGCCTTTGGATGCCAGCATCTTCAGACGGAGCTGGTGTCTGTCCTGATTGGCTTGCAGTTCGATGTTTTCTGCTTCGATAGCGGCGAGTTTGGCGTTTTCACGCTCAATGCTTGCCTGAAACTCTGCCTGTTCCTGCGCCTGCTCCGCCTGTTGGACAGAGCTGACAGTTGACAACACTCCGCCGGCGATAGCACCGGTGATAGCTACGTCAGCTACGATTGTGGCGGTAAGTCCTACACCGAGAGCCGCACCGGCACTCGCTCCAAGAGCGGAACCGATGGAGGCGAAAGTAACGCCTGTCGCCAAGGCCACCAAACCTGTGATGATACACATAGCTTCAATTCTCCTTTCTTTTTATCCCGATTTTCCGGAACATCTCTCCGTGTAGCCCGTGCGGCTCCGGTTCAGAGATGGTAAATCCCAAATGTTTGAGCCAGTTTATCGAATAGATATTTCCGGCTCCAATCCAATTTCCGAGGGCGGGGCATTTTGTCAGAAAATCAGCTACGATTTTCCTGCCCTCTTTGAGCATATCCCGCGGTACGGTAAAGAGCTTATCCGTACCCAAAGCCCAAATCTCTCCCT
>JAEIGA010002852.1_pt1 | contig 27288 bp, 16 predicted proteins | sample 9270691 | NCBI WGS metagenome assembly JAEIGA01 (sample SAMN17057246, study PRJNA624740) | gut metagenome | biome: biome; isolation source: fecal sample | host: Bos grunniens | place: China: Xizang | collected 2019 | reverse complement strand
TGCACACCCTCAAACAAGTTGCTTGAAATCAACTACCCCTACCAGGTCTTTGCGGCACTCGGCTATGTAGTATATGTAGTTCAGCCCAGCGGTGCACTCGGCTTCGGTCAAGAGTTTGCGGCGCGTCACACCGGCACTTGGGGCGACATGTCAAGCGACGACATCATCGAAGGCACACAGCAGTTCTGCAAGGAGCATGCGTATGTTGATACGACGAAGATTGGATGTATCGGTGCATCATACGGTGGCTTCATGACGCAGTATTTGCAGACAAAGACCAACCTCTTTGCAGCAGCCATCTCGCATGCAGGTATCTCAAACATTGCCTCTTATTGGGGCGGTGGTTACTGGGGGTACACTTACGGTGAAGCCGCACAATACGGCAGTTTCCCCTGGAACAATCCCGACCTCTACACCAAGCATTCTCCCCTCTTCAACGCCGACAAGATTAACACTCCCCTCCTTCTCATTCACGGCACGGTAGACACCAATGTGCCTCCCTTTGAAAGTCAGCAACTCTACACTGCCCTCCGCATCTTGGGCAAGGAAGTGGCTTACATCCAGGTGAACGGCGAAGACCATGTCATCACCAATTGGCAGAAGCGCCTTGAATGGCAAAACGCCATCTTCGCTTGGTTTGCAAAGTACTTGAAGGGACAGGATGAATGGTGGAAAGCGATTGATAAGTAAAACATGTTTATAGCAAATCAACTAAAATTAACGAATCGCGCAGAGTTGCTTCTCTATCTTTGGCAGATTGAGGACATTCTTCGCGCCTACGATTGCGATATTGACCAACTGAAAGAAGGTTACCTCACCCGCTTCAAACTTGATGAAGCACAAAAGGAGGAACTCGTAAAGTGGTATGCCGACCTCTGCACAATGATGCTTGAAGAGGGCGTGAAGGAGCATGGACACTTGCAGATTTGCAAGAATGTGCTCATCGGTCTTGACGACCTCCATCAGCAATTGCTCAACTCCTCAAAGTTTCCATACTATAAGGAGATGTATTACCGCGTGCTCCCCTTCATCGTTGAATTGCGCAAAAAGGGCGTAAATCAAGAAGACTCGGAGTTACAAGTGTGCTTCAATGCCCTATATGGTTACATGATGCTTCGCCTCAAACAACAGGAGATTTCTGAAGAAACGCAAACAGCCGTGAAGCACATTTCTACCCTTCTTGGACAACTTTCAGATTACTATTTGAAGGACAAACAAGAACCTCTTGAATTTTAATACTTAGAATCAACATAATGAACATATTAATTACCGGTTCTAAAGGCCAACTCGGAAGTGAAATCCAGCGATTGGCAACAGACTTGGACAAAGAGGAGTACCAATTTATCTTTACCGATAAAGAGGAACTCGACATCACCGACCGACAAGCGGTGTATGACTTCGTGGAGCAAAACAATGTGAGCATCATCGTCAATTGTGCTGCTTATACCGCGGTAGACAAGGCTGAAACAGATGCCGAACTTTGCGAACTCCTCAATCATGACGCTCCCATGTATTTGGCAGAAGCCATTGACAGCATGGGTGGAAGTATGATTCAAATTTCTACCGACTATGTCTTTGACGGCACCACTTGTCGCCCTTACTCTGAAGATGACCTCACCAACCCACAGGGCGTTTACGGACGCACAAAGTTGGCGGGCGAAGAAGCCGTCATCCGCTCATGCGTGGGTGCGATGGTTATCCGCACAGCGTGGCTCTACTCATCTTTTGGCAACAACTTTGTCAAGACTATGATTCGCCTCGGCAAGGAGCGCGACACTCTTGGTGTTGTGGCTGATCAAACTGGAACTCCCACCTATGCGCGTGACCTTGCATCGACTATACTCGAAATAATCAAACAAGGAATTGTTCCTGGCGTATATCATTACTCTAACGAGGGCACGACATCGTGGTACGACTTCACCAAAGCCATCCACCGCATTGCGGGTATCAACTCATGCCAGGTGAAGCCCATCCACACGGAAGACTACCCCACCCCCGCAAAGCGCCCTGCCTACTCCGTACTTGACAAAACAAAGATTAAAAACACCTTCAACATATCTATTCCCTGGTGGAAAGACAGTTTGAAGGAAGCAATGAAGGAAATAAACTAAACTAAACATAAACAAGTTGACGAGTAAACAAGTTGACAAGAAAGTTTGAGAGATTAACATATAACAGAACCTTCATCTCATGCTCATACACTTCGGTGACTCTCTCGTTTACTTGTCTACTACAAACTCGTCTACTAAACATAAAACAATGAATCCCGAAATTAGTCGTCGCCGCACCTTCGCCATTATCGCTCACCCTGACGCGGGTAAGACATCACTTACCGAAAAACTCCTCCTCTTCGGTGGACAGATTCAAGTGGCTGGTGCCGTTAAGAGCAATAAGATTAAGAAGACCGCTACATCCGACTGGATGGAAATCGAAAAGCAGCGTGGTATCTCTGTCACAACATCTGTAATGGAGTTTGACTATCGCGACTATAAGATTAACATTCTTGACACCCCAGGTCACCAAGACTTTGCCGAAGACACCTACCGCACACTCACAGCCGTTGATAGCGTAATCATCGTTGTAGACGGTGCAAAGGGGGTAGAAACGCAGACACGCAAACTTATGGATGTGTGCCGCATGCGCAACACTCCCGTAATCATCTTCGTCAACAAGATGGACCGCGAAGCAAAGGACCCCTTCGACCTCATGGACGAACTTGAAGAAGAACTCCAAATCAAGGTGCGCCCCCTCACATGGCCTATCGAGAGCGGTATCCGCTTTAAGGGTGTTTACAACATCTACGAGCAAAATCTCAACCTCTTCCAAGCATCAAAGCAAGTGGTAGCTGAGAAGGTGGAAGTGGATATCAATACTACCCAACTCGATAAACACATCGGCACAGACCTTGCTGACAAACTCCGTGGCGAACTCGAACTCATCGAAGGCGTTTACCCCGATTTTGAAGTTGCAGATTACCTCGAAGGACATCTTGCACCCGTATTCTTCGGTTCGGCGCTCAACAATTTCGGTGTCGAAGAATTGCTCAACACTTTCGTAGAAATTGCTCCTTCTCCCCGCCCCGTAAAGGCTGAAGAGCGCAATGTAGAGCCCGACGAACAGAAATTTACGGGTTTCATCTTTAAGATTACCGCCAACATCGACCCCAACCACCGCTCTTGCGTAGCCTTCTGTAAAGTATGCTCTGGTAAGTTCGTGCGCAATGCGCCCTACCTCCATGTGCGCCACGGCAAGACTCTCCGCTTCTCCTCCCCGACCCAATTTATGGCGCAGCGTAAGACAACTGTTGATGAAGCATGGGCAGGCGACATTATCGGTCTCCCCGACAACGGCACCTTCAAAATTGGTGACACGCTCACCGAAGGCGAACTCCTACATTATCGCGGTCTCCCCTCATTCTCACCCGAAATGTTTAAGTACATTGAAAATGCTGACCCCATGAAGACGAAGCAACTTCAGAAGGGTATTGAGCAACTCATGGACGAAGGTGTGGCGCAGCTTTTTGTCAACCAATTCAACGGACGCAAAATTATTGGCACCGTAGGTCAACTTCAATTTGAAGTTATCCAATACCGCCTTGAAAACGAATACAATGCCAAGTGTCGTTGGGAACCCATTTCCCTCTACAAAGCATGTTGGATTGAAAGCGACGATGCCGCTGAACTCGAAAACTTCAAGAAGCGCAAATACCAATACATGGCAAAAGACCGTGAGGGACGCGATGTATTCCTTGCCGACTCTGGTTATGTGCTTCAAATGGCGCAAAACGACTTCAAGAACATCCGCTTCCACTTCACAAGCGAGTTTTAAAATATCACATATCAATTGGGACGCTATTCATCTCTATTCAGTTCCAGGGATGATGGCGTCCTTTTTTGTGCACTAATCAAACAAATTAATATTACTATTTTAAGCAATAATTGGGAAAGTAAGAATTAGAATTTAATTACAGCAACATCTATTTCCTTAATGGCATCAACAAATAAGTGGAGACAACCGATTAAGTTGCCTCCACTAATATTTATATGCATATTTATGCCTATTACAAATATTTATTTCGTATCACGAAGTCCCACTGTGCGGTTAAAAATGGGACATTCGGGAGTTGAATCCTTATCTACATTGTAGTAACCAATGCGCTGGAATTGCAAGTAAGAAAGTGCGGGAAGTGTAGCCGCCCACTCTTCTATATATGCCTGGTTATTGATTTTCAAAGAGTCGGGATTGAGGAAGGGACGCATAGCATCAATACCGCGTACACCATGCTCTTTCTCATATTGCTTAATGGCATCACGGGGATTTTCACAAGTCCACAAGCAACTATAGTCACGCACCTCACAAGACACACAATGCTTTGTACTCACCCAGTGGAGTGTCTTACCCTTAATCTTACGGTCAGCTCCAGGCATACCGCTACGGCTTTCAGGATCATATGTCGCATGGATGCAAATAATGTTGCCTTCAGCGTCTTTCTCTATGCACTTTGCTGGATTTTCGTCACACTTAATGATATAACCATTTTTGAGGCGCACCTCCTTACCGGGACCTAAACGCATGAATTTCTTACCACCGTCTTCCATAAAATCATCACGCTCAATGTAAAGTTCACGACTAAAGCGGATGATGTGCGTGCCAGAGTTTTCATCCTCTGGATTGTTGATGGCAGTCATTTCTTCTACAAGGTCTTCTGGATAATTATCAATCACAAGTTTTACGGGGTCAACAACAGCACTTACACGCAAAGCACGCTGATTAAGGTCCTCACGACAAGCGGCTTCCATCAGTTTGATGTCATTGAGCGCATCAAAAGTTGTGTAACCAATCTTGTCAATAAAATTGAGGATGGCCTGGGGGCTATAACCACGACGACGGATACCACAAAGTGTAGGCATACGAGGGTCGTCCCAACCATTAACTACGCCCTCATTGGTCAGAATGAGGAGGTTGCGCTTTGACATAAGCGTGTAATTAAGGTTGAGTTTGTTAAACTCAAACTGACGGGGTCGGTTGTCATTAATATCTCCTTCATCACCCTTCCATTCCTTAATCCAAGTCACAAAGAGATCGTAAAGTTCACGGTGAGGTACAAACTCAAGTGTGCAGATTGAGTGTGTTACACCTTCAAGATAGTCACTCTGCCCGTGTGTAAAGTCGTACATAGGATATGCGTTCCACTTCGTACCAGTACGCCAATGTGGAAGGTTAAGCACACGATACATAATAGGATCGCGGAAGTGCATATTGGGACTCGCCATGTCAATTTTTGCACGCAGAATCATCTTGCCGGGTTCAACATTACCGCTATTCATTTCACGGAAAAGCTGTAGACTTTCTGCAGCAGGGCGATCGCGATAAGGACTATTTTGGCCTGCTTGTGTGGGTGTGCCTTTCTGTGCGGCAATTTCTTCAGAAGTCTGCTCATCTACATATGCCTTACCAGTGGTGATACACCATTCTGCGAAATCCCAAAGATCCTGAAAATAGTCGCTGGCATAGCATATCTTACCCCACCTATATCCCAGCCACTGAATATCTTCCTCAATCGCACGAACATATTCAAGGTCTTCCTTTTGGGGGTTAGTGTCGTCCATACGAAGGTAACACTGCCCCCCAAACTTTTCGGCAATACCAAAGTCCATAGCAATGGCTTTAGCGTGACCGATGTGCAAGTAGCCATTAGGTTCAGGCGGGAAGCGCGTTTGGAGGCGTCCGCCATTCTTACCTTCAGCTAGATCTTGCTGAACAATTCTTTCTATAAAGTTCAAAGACTTTTTAGGTTCTGAATTATTTTCTTGTTGTGTCATTATGTGTTAAGTCTAAAGTAGTTTTTAATTTGCCATTTCTGAAATAAACTTGATGCGCACAAGACGAATTTCCTCTTCTGAATATTCAGCTCCGAGTTCGTCAACAGCATCATTAATATCATCGGTTTCAGACTCTTTGAAATATTCGTAAATGTCAAGAATATGTTCGTCATCAAGAATTTCTTCAATGAAGTAATCAATATTAATTTTGGTGCCAGAATAAACGATGGCCTCAATTTCATCAAGGAGTTCCTCAAAATCAATCCCCTTATTTTCAGCAAGATCGTCAAGCATTACCTTACGGTCAATTGCCTGTATGATGCTCACTTTGAGCTTAGACTTATTGGCAACGGTGCGAATGCGTAAGTCTTCGGGGCGCTCAATTTCATTATCTTCACAGTGTTTCTTTATAAGTCGGCAAAACTCCTCACCATAACGCATGGCCTTACCTGCACCAACACCAGGAATGTTTTCAAGTTCCTTTATTGATTGAGGATATATGGTAGCCATAGCTTCCAGCGAGGCATCTTGGAAGATAACATACGGAGGAACATCAAGTTCTTTAGACATGCGCTTGCGCAAGTCTTTAATCATATCATAAAGGACAGGGTCAACAGCGCATGCACCACCATTTTGGATGGGTTCTTCCTCTTCACCTTCATCAAATTCGTTATCTTCCACAATGGTGAAAGATTGAGGCGACTTAAGGAACGATTTACCAGTCTTCGTCACTTTCAGCACTCCCATATTCTCGATATCTTTTTCAAAATATCCGCTAATTACAGCCTGCTTCAATATGGGCGAGAGTGTTTTCTCCTCAACATTTTCAAGTGCAGCAAACACCTCTAAATCTTCGTGATGATGAGCAAGCACCTCGTCTGTTTCGTTACCTTGTAATATATCAATAATATACTCTTCTGTAAAATTTTCCTTTGTAGCTATTACTGCTTCAATAGCTTTACATAAAAAGTCTTTAGCTTCCACTTTCTTTTTGGGATTTAAGCAATTGTCACAATTATGGCAATTATCTGGTTCATAATGTTCACCAAAATAATGCAATATTAATTTTCGTCGACAAAGTGAACTTTCTGCGTAACTAGCAGTTTCTTTAAGCAATTGACGCCCAATTTCCTGTTCAGCAACAGGTTTGTCGACCATAAATTTTTCTAATTTTTGAAGATCCTTCTGTGAATAAAATGCCAAGCAAATTCCTTCACCTCCATCACGTCCAGCACGCCCAGTCTCTTGATAATAACCTTCGAGACTTTTCGGAATATCGTAATGAATGACAAATCTAACATCTGGCTTGTCTATACCCATGCCAAAAGCGATGGTGGCAACAATCACATCAATATCCTCCATAAGGAAGGCATCTTGTGTTTGACTTCGCGTAACAGCGTCCATACCTGCATGATAGGCTTGCGCCTTAATTTCATTGGTACGAAGCACCTCGGCCAATTCTTCCACCTTCTTACGACTCAAACAATAAACGATACCACTACGACCGGAATGTTGCTTGATAAATCGAATTATGTCTTTATCAATTTGATTGGTTTTAGGACGCACTTCATAATATAAGTTTGCACGGTTGAACGAACTACTATATTCCACAACATCAACCATTGCAAGACTCTTCTTAATATCACTCTTCACCTTTTCTGTTGCAGTCGCTGTAAGAGCAATAACTGGAGCACTACCAATCTCGTTTATGACAGGACGAATTTTGCGATATTCTGGGCGGAAATCGTGCCCCCATTCAGAAATACAATGTGCCTCATCAATGGCATAGAAAGAAATATTAATTCCCTTAAGGAATGCCACATTTTCCTCTTTTGTCAATGTTTCAGGAGCTACATAAAGAAGTTTTGTTATACCACGCTGAATATCGCTCTTTACCTTGTCTACGGCTACTTTATTTAGTGACGAGTTAATGAAGTGTGCCACCCCATCGTCCTCAGAATTGTGCCTCAAGGCATCCACCTGATTTTTCATCAAGGCGATAAGCGGAGAGATAACAATTGCAGTGCCCTCCATAAGCAATGCTGGAAGTTGGTAACACATAGACTTACCACCACCTGTAGGCATTAACACAAAAACATCACGCTTATCAAGAAGACTACGAATAATCTCCTCTTGATTGTGTTTAAAGTTGTCAAAACCAAAGTAGCGTTTCAGTGGCGTATGTAAGTCAATTGGCTTCTTCATTGCAAATTATATTATGAACGAGGAATGATATACGCTCGTTTCCTGTCATTCCAAAAACAAAATTATAAACAAGATTTTATCCTCCAAACAATTTTACGCATTTTTTGCATCACCTAATAAAAATATAGTGAGTATGTGAACTTATGTATGTACATTTAAAAAAAAGATGTAATTTTGCTTATTATATAAAATGAATTGCCATTTATGACCATTGATATTCTAATTTGCTCTATAAACAAGGGCATTGTTAAAGTTCCCGATGTGTTGCTCCAACCCCAGGAAGGGGTAAGATATGTGGTGTCTTACCAATACACGGATGAACGTTTTCTCGATTTGATTCCTGCCGAGTTAAACGAACGCGAGGATGTGTGCTTTTTCCAATACAAAGGAGAGGGACTGTCAGCGAATCGCAACCTAGCGATGGATAAGGCAAAATCTGACCTTATAATCTTTGCTGATGACGATGCTCGCTTTTCAGAAGACTCTATAAAGTTAGTTCGTGAAACTTTTGCGAAACATGTAGATTTGGATGTTGCTTTTTTCATGGCAACGACCTACACAGGAAAACTTCTGAAAACATACCCTAATCACGAAAGAGTCGTTTCTGAGATTCCTGCTGATTACTCGATTTCTGCATTGGAAATGGTATGTCGCAGAAGCAGAGTTCAGAGCGTGGTACGGTTTGACGAACGATTTGGTCTTGGCACAAAGTTCCTCACTTGTGGTGAAGATGATATTTGGCTTACAGATGCACTACGCCTAAATTTATCCATGCGCTTCTTTCCACAAAAGTTAATTGAAACATCTACAATGCTTAAAAAGTCATTGGTATACATAGATGCTGGAGTGCAACGAAGCAGAGGAGCATTTGAATATTACAAGCACGGGAATTATGCTTGGGTCATATGCTTTAATTTCGCATTGAATGCTGCAGCTAAGGGATATTGCCACTTCTTTCCTGTGCTCAAGCACTTGGTAGAGGGAATCATCTACATGAGAAGAACAGAAAAGTAAGAGCTACTTATAAGTAATAGCATCTGTCACAAATAATAAACTCTATTCACTTGCAATTTAACCATCCTGCAAAAATACTCAAAATAATGGTAGGTATCATTTTATGTACCTACCTTGTTTTGTTAGTAATACTGAACCTACAACCCGTTAAAAACATTTGGATTAGCGAAATTGAAAAGGGACTGAACGAAGCCACACAAACCCAAATTGAAATAGAGGATATTGAGATCGGATTGTTTAACAGATTTGTTATCAATGGCATAACTATCTACGACCAATCTGGAGAAAAATTAATTAAGGCAGATAAGTTTGCAGTTAAGATTTTATTAAGAGACCTCCTCAAAAGAAAAATTAATTTGAGAAGTGTTTTGCTCATGGATACAGAAATTTGTTTGTATCAAGAAACCCCGACAGCTGCACCCAATTACCAATTCATCCTAGATTTATTGAGTAGTGACAATCCCTCTGAAGATCCTTTTAAATTCAGAATAGGTTCTTTCATCATTACAAGAGCTCACCTTACATATGACAAACGATGGATGCCCAAGAGTGAGAATAGTTTTTCGACTAACCATGTGCATCTTAAGAACTTGAACGCAAATTTTGCAATAAATCATATTGGGAACGATAGTATCAATGTCAGAGTTCGTAATTTTTCTGGAGTTGAAGCCAGTGGTATTGCAATAAATAAACTTCAAGTAGGTATTGAAGGGAATGCAAATCAATTCCGCATACAGAATTTTGCTATCGTAACACCCAACAGCAACATTATGGGGGAATCCCCCTTCATCATTGATATCACCAATATTAGAAAACAGAACCCACTTATTGCGGGGAAACTCACAATCAACAATCTATCAACAAAAGACTTAGCCCCTTTTACCTCAATTGCTAAAGACCTAAATTTAAATTTTCACGGAAATATTATAGCCATTCAAATTGATAATAATGCGACAGAGGTAAGTGTAGAGGTTAAGGAAAACAATAACCATTTTCATATTGCATTATCCTCAAAACTTGATTTTGAAAAACAAAATAGTGTTACACTCCATCATCTTCACACCGACTCTACCCTATTATCGGTAATCGCCAACAAACTCCTAGATCAAAATTCTGGTGATATGTTGACGAAATTTAAGGAATGTGTAGCAAATGGTCGTGTTGATTTTGACTTTCAGAGAGCAGAAGGGCATGGACAAATTCAAATCCAATCACCCATTGCAGGAAAATTAGATATCTCTGCTGATAAAAAGAATGAGAATCTTAATGTCACTCTCGTTGGCAGCAAATTAAATGTTCAGGCTTTACTTAATGATTCTATTCTTCCCAACGAAGTATCATTCAAGGCGTATGCACATGCTTTAGAAGAAGATTCAACACTACATTTACAACATTTAAAGGCGCAGGTTGAAAAGATTGCCAATACAAACAAATACCACATTCGTGATATTGAAGCAAACGCAACAATTGTTAATAGTAAATACATTTGTCAGATTTCAAGTAATAGCCCCGAGTTAGATTTTCATGTAGCAGCTTCTTGTGACTATAGAAATAATCGAATTGACAACATTGTTGTAAATTCCAATATATCAAATATAGACTTTAAAAGTATTGGTATACATGACACTATCTTTGACGGACAGTGGAGAGGGAGTATCAAGTGTAGCATACCAAAAATTACTAATAAACAACTAAAAGTAAATTTAGAAGCCGACTCTATTTCTGTTAGGCGTTCATCACAATCTTTTGACCTCAACCGATGTCATGCAGTACTTGATTATGAGAGAAATAAGCACTCGCAATTCAATCTATCAAGCAATTTCATCACCATCAATGCCGAGGGTAACATTGACCATACAACAATAATAGATGATTGGAATCGTGCCATTACACGACACATGCCTGCTTTTACCAAGTATCAAGATTTCGAAAGCAAGGTTACGCCATCAATGAGTTTCTTCATCAATGTACATAAGGGGGACTTCCTTCAAAAAACATGTTTACTCCCAATAGTCATTGCTGATGAAACTACAATACTTGGAAAACTCAACAAGGGTGATAACATAGCACAACTTTCTGCTCATACCGAAAAAGTCAATTACGGTGGCACAGCACTTGAGAATGTTTCGCTTCATCTACACTCCAAACAGTTAGGCGCAGGGTTACTGATGCAGGGTAGAAAGCACTTAATGAACGATGATATTCAACTTGTAGTAGGCACTCAACTACATGATGATTTGCTTGAGACTAATATTGAATGGGAAGGTATTCAACACCATCAATTTGCAGGAAGTCTTAATACCATCACAAGTTTCCTTTCGCCTACAGACATCGTTTCATCAATTCTCCCCACAACGATTCATATCGGTGACTCTATTTGGAATTTGTCTGAAGGAGAAATCCGCATTCAAGGCCAAGAATACGCTGTAAACAAATTAACACTCAATACCGACCATCAGAAATTAACACTTAATGGTGGAGTTTCATCCGTGAAAGATGATTCGCTTCACATTGCACTTGAGAATGTAAATGTCGGATATATATTGGATAAAGTAGACTTCACTAGTGTGCTGTTTGATGGGTTTGCTAGCGGTAATCTTTATGTAAGTTTATCACCACACCATCCCCTCATGCTTGCAGATTTGAGTGTAAAATCATTCCTTTTTAACAACGCACTTCTTGGCGACGCGTCCATTAATGCTAGATGGGCATCTGAACGAGAGCGCATCGCTGTCGAAGGTGAGTTTATAGAAGAAGGGGTTGGTTCCACTAAAGTAAAAGGATATGTATCGCCATCCGAAAACGGACTTGATTTACATATCAATGCCAACAAGACCAACATGTTATTCTTACGCTATTGGGTTAATAATATCGTTAAAGACATTGCTGGTCGCACTACAGGATTTTGCCGACTTTATGGTCCGTTTAACAAACTTGATTTCAGTGGTGACATGAATATAGATGCCACCCTTCATGTTCCCGCAAATGGAGTTTCTTACGCATTAAGCAATGCCCATGTTTCTATGGAGTCTGGTTTATTTAAGTTAGAAGAAAGCGCCATCAGTGCCCCCTTGGGAGGACAAGGACGAGTATCCGCAAACTTACGACACAACCATCTTAAGCGCTTCTCTTATGACCTTGATTTAGTTGCGGACAAATTACTTTTATACGACAAAGCACGCTCTGCAGATATGCCCTTTTATGCTACGGCATTTGCTTCAGGGAGTGTTAATCTTACGGGAAATCCTGGTTCATTAACATTAAATATTGATGCAACCCCTGCAACCAATTCCATCATTGTGTATACGGAGAGTGAAATCATTACACTTGATGATACGGACAATGGTTTTATTACTTACAGAAATAAAACGACGGAGAATGTGCAGGATTCTCAATTTGCCGCCCTTTCAACAATCCATTCTCCAACAATGGATATGAATATGCGATTCAATATCAATATGAATCCATCGGCTACCCTACAAATCCTAATGGATGAGGTTACGGGCGACCATTTGAATTTAAGAGGATATGGTACTCTCACTGCTGACTACTACAATAAAGGAACATTTCAGCTTTATGGAAATTATCAAATAAATGATGGTAATTACCAAATGAGTATTCAAGATGTTCTCAAAAAGAATTTTGACATTCAACCTGGTAGTTCAATCATATTTGGTGGTGATCCCGATGATGCACAATTGTCATTAAAAGCAGTACATACAGTACCTACGGCTTCTTTGGCGGATTTGAATATTGGGGATAATTTCTCTGATCGCAATATTAAGGCTGATTGTATTCTCAACATTGAAGGAACAGCAGCAAATCCAAGTGTTAGTTTTGATTTGGATTTACCTAATATCAATGATGAGGAAAAGCTGATGGTAAGAAAACTTATCGCTACGGAAGAGGATTTGAATATGCAAGTCATTCACCTTCTTGGGCTCGGTAGATTCTATACCTATGATGCCTCCTTGTCTAACACTTACAGCAAGCAAAGCCAATCCACAGTTGCCGCAAACTCGTTGATATCCTCAACCATCAGTTCGCAAATTAATGAGGTTATTACTAATGCCATAGGTTCAAAAGACTGGACATTCGGTACCAATATCTCAACAGGCACCTCTGGATGGACAGATATGGGAGTTGATGGTGTTGTAAGTGGTAAAATCCTGAATAACCGACTAATTTTTAATGGTAATTTAGGATATCACGAGAATCAATACAATGCTATGCGCGGTAGTAATTTTGTCGGAGATTTTGATGTGAAATACCTTCTTAATCCTGCTGCAAATATCTATCTTAAGGCATATAGCGAAACTAACGATAAGTATTTCACGAAGTCTGCACTTACAACACAAGGTGTAGGTCTCCTATTTCAGAAAGACTTTATGAATCTTAAAGATTTATTGGGGATAAAAAGTAAAACCACAAATGAATCCACCGAAAAATAAGAAGAACAAAATATTAACAAGTCACGCATTATGAATTACATCGCAACAGATATTGAAGGTGTTTATATCCTTGAGCCAAAATTATTCAAAGACGCAAGAGGTTATTTCACAGAAACCTATAACAAGGCGGATTTTGACAAAAACATTGGTTACGATGTTCAGTTTATCCAAGACAATCAATCCATGTCTTCGCGTGGTGTACTTCGCGGACTCCATTACCAAGAAGGCGCAGACTCACAAGCTAAGTTGGTACGCGTCATCAATGGGGTTGTGTTAGATGTTGCTGTAGATTTAAGAAAGAGTTCCCCCACCTTTGGCAAATATGTAATGGTGGAACTTTCTGCCGAAAACATGAGACAATTATTTATTCCTCGCGGCTTCGCGCATGGATTCTATGTTGTCTCTGAAGAGGCCACATTTATATATAAGGTGGATAACCGTTATGCCCCCCAATCAGAAAGGACCTTGGCATATAACGATACGACCGTAAACATTGAGTGGCCTATCTCTGCCGACAACCCTCCTTTGTTATCAGAGAAGGACCTTAACCACGCACTCACGCTCGACCAAATCATTCCTTTCGAATAATATTGTAACACAACTCACTATATATAGATTGATGGAACACATCAGAAATTTTTGCATTATCGCTCATATTGACCATGGTAAGAGTACTCTTGCCGACCGACTCTTGGAGCGCACAAAGACCATACAAGTTACCGAAGGGCAGATGCTCGACGACATGGAACTTGAGAAAGAAAGAGGTATTACTATCAAGAGTCATGCCATACAGATGGAGCATGAAATTGATGGTAAGAAATATGTTCTAAACCTCATTGACACTCCGGGGCATGTCGACTTTGCTTATGAAGTTAGCCGTAGTATTGCCGCGTGTGAAGGCTGCTTGCTTATTGTCGACTCCACTCAAGGGGTACAGGCGCAAACAATCTCTAACCTCTACATGGCTATTGAGCATGACCTTGAAATCATTCCTGTGCTCAATAAGTGTGATATGCCCAACTCTATGCCCGAAGAAGTTTCTGATGAAATCATTGAATTGCTCGGGTGTAAAGAGGAGGACATCATCCATGCTTCAGGTAAAACGGGGCAAGGCATCGACGATATTCTTCGTGCCGTTGTAGAACGCATCCCTGCTCCAAAGGGCGACCCAAACGCTCCCCTTCAGGCACTCATTTTTGACTCAGTCTTCAACTCTTTCCGTGGCATCATTGCCTATTTCAAGATTGTCAATGGTTCTATCCGCAAGGGTGAAGATGTACTCTTTGTCAACACTCATAAGCAATATGACGCCGACGAAATTGGTGTGCTCAAGATGGACCTCTCTCCGCGTAAGGAATTATCTTGTGGAGATGTAGGTTACATCGTTTCAGGCATCAAGACAGCCACTGAGGTAAAGGTGGGCGACACAATTACTTCTGTTGCGAATCCCTGTACAAAGGCAATCGAAGGGTTTGAAGAAGTGAAGCCCATGGTCTTTGCTGGTATTTATCCCATTGAAACGGAGGACTTTGAGATGCTCCGTGCTTCGCTTGAAAAGCTCCAACTCAACGATGCCTCATTGACCTTCACCCCTGAATCTTCCGTGGCGCTTGGTTTTGGTTTCCGTTGCGGATTCTTGGGCATGCTTCACATGGAAATTGTTCAGGAGCGCCTCGACCGTGAGTTCAATATGAATGTCATCACTACGGTGCCGAATGTATCTTACCAGGTTTACGACAAACATGGTGAGATGAAGGAGGTTCACAACCCTGCCGGTATGCCCGACATTCTTGAGATTGAACACATTGAAGAACCCTACATCCGTGCGTCTATCATTACGCGCACCGATTACATTGGCAACATCATGACGCTCTGCCTCTCTAAGCGTGGCGAACTCATCAAGCAAGAATATGTAAGTGGTAACCGCGTAGAACTTCATTACGACATGCCCCTTGCAGAAATCGTTATCGACTTCTACGACAAACTCAAATCCATCTCTAAGGGTTACGCTTCTTTTGACTACCACCCCATTGGCTTCCGTCCCTCAAAGTTGGTGAAGCTCGACATTCTTCTCAATGGCGAACCCGTTGACGCTCTCTCTACGCTGACCCATGTTGACAACTCTGTAACCTTCGGTCGTCGCATGTGTGAGAAACTCAAAGAACTCCTTCCCCGCCAACAGTTTGACATCGCCATTCAGGCCGCTATCGGTGCAAAGATTATCGCACGCGAAACGGTTAAGCAGGTGCGTAAGGACGTTACGGCGAAGTGTTACGGCGGTGACATCTCGCGTAAACGCAAACTTCTTGAAAAGCAGAAGCGCGGTAAGAAGCGCATGAAGGAGATTGGTAATGTACAGGTGCCACAAAAGGCCTTCCTCGCTGTGCTTAAATTAGACTAAAAATTGAGAGTAAAGAGAAAAGAGAAAAGTTAAAAGATAATCCTTTCGGTATACACTCCGCAAGGTCTCTTTACTCTTTGCTCTTTTATATTTACTCAAATTATATACTTGTTTCCCCTCTATCATTTATCCAACAATGTTGTTAAATCAAAACATAATGTACCTCAAGGGAGTAGGTCCCCATCGTGCCGAAAAACTCAAAAAGCATTTTGAGATTGAGACGGTTAGGGACCTGCTCTACAACTTTCCGTTCCGTTATGTTGACCGCACAAAGTTTTACAACATTAACGAGTTAATGGAGGGAATGGATTACATACAGTTGCATGGACACATCACTGACTTTGATGCTCCCGAAGGAGAAGGCAAAAAGCGCCGTATCAAGGCATTCTTTACTGACGGTACGGGCTACATTCAACTCGTATGGTTTAACGGAATAAAGTATGTCACAGAGAATTACAAAGTAGGTAAAGAACTTGTCATATTCGGTAAGCCCTCCTTTTTCAACGGACAAATCAGCATCATCCATCCCGAAATAGAAGTTATTTCCCCCAATCATGCTCCGCGACAGCAGGTGATGCCTCGTTACCACATGTCAGAAAAGGCGGGGGTACTTATTACCCAGCGCAACCTTACGGAATGGGCATCTAATGCCCTTGAAATGCTTTCGGGAAAAATAGCAGACCCCCTACCCGCTTCACTCATTCAAGAGTACAACTTCGTTTCCCTCGAACGCGCACTCCAAATGATGCACATCCCTAAAAATGCAGAGGAAGTTGCCATTGCCCGACAGCGCATGAAGTTTGAAGAATTGTTCTTTCTTCAACTTGAAATCTTGCGCTATGCTGAAAGCAAAAAGTCGGAACAAGGTTTTTACATGCCACGCGTAGGCGCACTCTTTAATAGTTTTTATTCCGACCACCTTCCTTTTACGCTCACCGACGCCCAGAAGCGAGTGGTCAAGGAAGTGCATGCCGACTTCATCAGTGGCAAACAAATGAACCGACTTGTACAAGGAGATGTCGGTTCAGGAAAAACGCTTGTTGCCTTTCTTTCTTGCCTCATAGCAATCGGAAACGGCTTCCAAGCGTGCCTTATGGCTCCTACAGAAATCCTTGCCGAACAACATTTCAACACCTTGTCTTCCTTTGCCCACAAACTTGGCATCAACATACAATTACTTACAGGCAATGTCAAGGGGAAGCAGCGTAAGAGTATTGAAGAAGGCACGAGCAATGGTGAAGTCAACCTTCTCGTGGGTACACACGCCCTTATCGAACCCAATGTGGTATTCAAGAATCTCGGGTTGTGCATCATTGACGAACAACATCGTTTTGGGGTGAAACAGCGCGCACAGTTGTGGAAGAAAAACACACTTCCGCCCCATGTGCTCGTCATGACAGCCACGCCCATTCCACGCACCTTGGCAATGACGATCTACGGCGACCTTGATGTATCCGTTATCGACGAACTCCCCCCAGGTCGTAAGCCCATCCAAACCTTTCACTACTATTACAAGGATTTCTCGCGCGTGCTTGAAGGCATCCGCTCCGAACTGCAACAAGGGCGACAAGTCTATGTCGTATACCCATTGATTCAGGAAAACGAGCGCGTAGACCTTCTTGACCTTGAGCGTGGACACGAAGAACTCACCCAAGCGCTGCCACAATATAAGGTGGGAAAACTTCATGGTAAGATGAAACCTGCGGAGAAGGAAACCATCATGCAGCAATTTGCCAGCGGAGAAACGCATGTGCTCGTGGCAACAACGGTTATCGAAGTGGGCGTCAATGTCCCCAACGCCTCGGTGATGGTCATCCAGCATGCCGATCGCTTCGGTCTTGCACAGCTTCACCAACTCCGTGGGCGTGTAGGGCGAGGAGCAGAGAAAAGTTATTGCATCTTGCTCACCAACTACGAACTTTCAGAACACACCCGCCGACGCATGCAAATCATGGTCGACACAACGGACGGATTCATCATTGCCGAAGAAGACCTCAAACTCCGAGGCCCCGGCGATCTTGAGGGCACAGCCCAAAGCGGATTGCCCTTCAACCTGAAAGTCGCAAACATCACCAAGGACGCCGACATCATGCAGCAAGCAAGAGAAGAAGCAAGCAAGATAATACACAACCACCCCACCCGAACACCACAGGAAATCAAAACGGCCTACGACCACCTCCTTCAACTAAAAAACATCACTGTCAACTATTCACACATCAGTTGAAGTTTCACAGCCCCACGCTCATGCTCTACATCCACATCCCCTTTTGCCAACAGCGCTGCATCTATTGTGATTTCTATTCCACAACACACACCACAACACACATAGACGCCTACATCCAATCGCTCACACGCGAGATAGAGCAGCGCCGCGAAGAGCTCCCCTCCCCCACGCTCCATTCCGTGTATATTGGCGGAGGAACGCCTTCGTTGCTTTCAGCAGCGCAGATAAGGGCAATTTTTCACGCCGTGCGGAGCAACTTCACCATCGCAACCGATGCAGAAATCACCGTTGAGGCAAACCCCGACGACGTCTCCCCCGCGCTAGTCACGACATTACTCCGCGAGGGCGTTAACCGCATCAGCATGGGCGTGCAAACTTTTGACAACGCCACGCTAACCCTCTTGCGCCGGCGCCACACAGGAGCGCAAGCTACAGAAGCCGTGCGCCTCTGCCATACCATGGGAATCCCCCACATCAGCATAGACCTCATCTATCAACTCCCGCATCAAACGCTGCAATCATGGGCAGACGATGTGCGCAAAGCCCTCTCCCTCCCCATCGACCACCTCTCGGCATACGCCCTGACCGTAGAAGAGCAGACCCCGCTTCACCGCATGCTCAAACAGCGCGCCTTCACGCTACCCACTGACGAACTTGCCTGCGACATGTTCCAACATTTGTGCACAGAAACAGCGCGCAGCGGATTCGAGCATTACGAGATTTCAAACTTCTGCCGACCGGGGTGCCATTCCCGCCACAACAGCGGTTATTGGAGTTTCAAACCCTATTTAGGACTTGGCCCCTCTGCCCACTCCTTTGACGGAAAAAATCGCGCAGCCAATCCCCCCTCGCTCCGCGCCTACCTCGCTGCCCAGGGCACACCCACCCGTCAGATGGAGCGCCTTACCCCGGCCGAGCAGTGCAACGACTTTGTCCTCACCTCGCTCCGCACATCGAGCGGTTTAAACCTTGAAGCGCTCGCAGAGCGGTTTGGCGCCCCCATCGCCGAGCAAATCTCCGCATGGGCGCAACCCCACATCGGCGCCCATCGCCTCCGCCTCACCGACAAGCAACTCTCCCTCACGCAAACAGGAATTATGCTTGCCAACGACATTATCAGCGACCTCATGATTATTGAAGAAGAGTGACATCAGCTAAAACTTTACGCACACAGATTTATCACTTCAATATGTAACATATTTTCATCTTCTTCAAAAGATTACATAAAGGTGCGATGTGCATTTCACTCAAAAATATATAATATTTGTACTATAGAAAAGGAGGTATTACCGCATTAGGTAGCACCTCCTTTTTATATACCAGATTATCGACGCTTTGTAAAATCGCAAACACTCACCTTTGCGATTCTTGCTCAAAAATATAAGGGAGATAATTTAAATTACAAGGGAGATAGTTTAAAATATAAGGGACATAGTTTCTATTGCAATGGTTATAATATTCCTACACTCAAGGTGTACTCGCCTTTTTGTATCAACCACAAACAGAAGATGGGTGCGCCAACTATAAGTTGACACCCCCATCTATCTTTATATTAGGAATAACCACATTTGTGGAACCTTGTACACATTATAACTTAATCATCTTCACCTTACCCGACTGATACACCGCAAAGGTGGGCGGATTGCCCTGCTTGGGGAAAGTTACTGACCCCGTATTACAGATGATGCGCCCTTTAGCATCCTTGTAGAGTTGCTGAACATGCGTGTGCCCATAGAAAAGGGCATCAAAATCGAGGTTCGTAGTATTCTCGGGATTGTAAAGGTGTCCGTGAGTGAGCAACAGGCGCTTGCCTTCGTCTACCAACATGGTGTAGTCAGACATGATGGGAAAGTTGAGCAACATTTGGTCAACTTCACTATCACAGTTGCCTCGGATGGCGATGACCTTGCTTGAAACAGTGTTCAGCAAGCGTGCAACTTCCTGTGGATTGTGTCCCTCGGGGATAGAATTGCGAGGTCCGAAGTTGAGAATATCTCCCAACAGACACAACATATCGCACTGGTTGTTATGAAAGTAATTCAACACCTTCTGCAACGCCGTAACCGAACCGTGGATGTCGGAAACTATAAGGTATTTCATTTCAAGTGCTCAATGAAGAAGTTTGAAATTCGAGTGAAGAGGTGGTAACGCGTGTTGCCACCGTTGATGAAGTGGTTGCGGTTGGTGTAAACCTGCATGTCAAACTGCTTGTTGTTTTGCACATATGCCTCTGCGACTTCAGTGAAGTTGCGGAAGTGTACATTGTCGTCGGCTGTCCCATGAATGAGCAAGAGATTGCCGTGTAATTGGGGCGCACGCACAAGGGCATTGATGTTATACCCTTCGGGGTTTTCGGCGGGGGTGCGCATGTAGCGTTCGGTATAAACCGTGTCGTAATAACGCCAACTTGAGGGTGCTGCTACGGCTACTCCTGCCTTGAAGACAGGGCGACCTTCTGACATTGCCATAAGCGTGTTGAAACCACCGAAACTCCAACCCCAGATGGCGATGTTTTGCGCGTCGACATAGGGGAGCGAACCGAGATAAATGGCGGTTTCTACTTGGTCTCTTGACTCGAGGTAACCGAGTTGGAGGTAGGTACACTTTTCGAATTCAGAACCGCGTGCGCCTGTGCCACGTCCGTCAACACAAACGAAGATGAATCCCTGTTGCGCCATATAACTTTCATAGAGTGCACCGCCATACATACCGAGTCCCCATGCGTCTTTTACTTCCTGTGAACCGGGACCCGAGTATTGGTACATGATTACGGGGTAGCGCTTAGACGAGTCGAAATCGCGGGGCTTTACCATCCATCCGTTAAGGCTTACACCGTCGCCTGTGGTGAAGGTGAAGAATTCTATCTTGCAGCTCAGCGCTTCTAGCTGCTGACGCAATGAGGCATTGTCAATAAGCGTGGTTAAGGTCTTTCCCTTTTCGTCGCACAAAGTAGTAACGGGAGGCACACCCGCTGCTGAATAGACGTTCATGAAATACTTGAAGTTGGCAGAGAAGGTCGCTGCATTTGTACCCACTTTCGTAGAAAGTTTCGTGGTTTTCCCCTTCTTGTCGGTCACATAAACAGCACGGCGAAGCGGACTTTCCTCACATGAAGCGTAGTAGCACTTGCCCGTAGCGGCATTGTAACCGTAAAAGTCGGTAACATCGTAGTTGCCACTCGTAACCTGTCGCAAGAGTTGGCCGTTGAGGTTGTACAAATAGATGTGGCGGAAGTTTGTGCGGTCGGACACCATTGCAAAACCGCCGTCGAAGAACTTTAATGCGCTGTAAGCGTCTTCCTTGATGTACTTTCCTTCAGCGTTTGTTTCGTTAAGCACCAACTTACATACCGCAGAACGGGGATTTGCCATGTAAATGTTCATGACGCTTTGGTGGCGGTTGAGCGTTACGATGGCAAGTTTTTCGGCATCGCTTGTAAACTTGATGCGGGGGATGTAATCGTCTTCAGCAATGGGCAACTGCATTTCGTTAGTGCGGCGACTTTGAATATCGAAAGTGAGCACCTTTACCTTTGAGTTTTTTGCACCTGCCACGGGATACTTATAGGCATACGCACCGGGGTATTCTGCATGCAGATTGAGCGCTGGCGCCATGCCCTGATACATGGTCATGCTGTAAACGGGCACCTGGCTTTCATCGTATCTCACCCATGCAAGCATCTTGCTATCGGCAGAGAAATCAAATGAGCGACTGGTAGAAAACTCTTCTTCATTCACCCAGTCGGGGATGCCGTTGAGCACTTCGTTAAACTTACCATCCTTCGTAATTTGACTTTCTGAATTTCCAAAGAGCAACTTTACGAGGAAGAGATTGTTATCTCTTACGAAAGCAATCAGATTACCATCGGGAGAGAACAAAGGCACTTGCTGAGGGCCACCCTTTGAAAGCGGTTCGTAAGTCTTATTTTCTACACTATAAATGTAGTGAACAGCGGTGTAAGAATGGCGGTAGATAGACTTTGTTTGTGTGCGCAACAAGATGGTAGATTCGTCGGGAGACATTACATAACCATCAATGTACTTCAACTTTTGTGCGCCACGCGCTTCATCTACGTTGAATACAACGCCTACTTCTTCTCCCGTCTTAAAAGAGCGACGAATGATGCGCTTGTGGTCGGGCGAAAGTTGCGTATAAGTTTCACCGTCTGCCATAGGCGTTACGCCGTAAACATACTCAGGATAGTACGCTCCACCAGTGATGTCCTTCAAATCAAGACCTCCTGAAGCAGTTGCCTGAGTTGAAGCAAACAGTGTTAAGAAAGCCGAAAGCAAAAATGTTTTCAATTTCATATACTTATTGTTTTTGATGTGTTAAATACAACCTGCGTTAACGGATAAAGAGCAATTCGCGGTACTTCGGGAGTGTCCACATATCGTCTTCCACTATGAGTTCCAATTCATCAATGTGCTGACGAATGCTTTTAGGTCCATCAATAAAGGGCGCCACTTCATCGTGGTAGGCAATGGCTTTCTCTCGAATGTCGGTAATACGATTGATACGCTTACGCGTTGCTACCATTTCATTAACCTTCGTCACAATCATGTGAGCGTGCATATTGATTTTTTCTACGAGGCCTACGTTATATGCCGTAAGTTCGGCAGACTTATCTGAGGGGAAACAACTCTGAATCTTGAGGATGTTGTCTACCAATACGCTTTGATACTTCGTAGCAACGGGGATGATGTGATTCATGCAAATATCTCCCAACACTCGCGACTCAATCTGCACCTTCTTGAAGTAAGTTTCCCACTTGATTTCATTACGCGCTTCTAATTCTGCACGCGTCATAATCTTTGTCTTCTCAAACATTGCCACGGCGCTCTCATCAAGGTAACGGTCGTACACTAACGGTGTAGAACCCTCACAATCAAGGCCGCGCAGCTTTGCTTCTTCTCTCCATTCATCAGAATATCCGTTTCCGTCAAAATGAATGGGACGACACCATTTAATGTCTTCGCGCAACACTTCAAGAATCGCGCTCAACTTGTTTTCTCCCTTTGCGAGGCGTTCGTTCACGCGCTCATTAAAGTTGGTCAACGCTTCTGCCACAGCTGCATTTAGCGCAATCATTGCACTTGCGGGGTTTGCACTTGACCCCGTAGCACGAAACTCAAACCGATTACCCGTAAAGGCAAAGGGCGATGTGCGGTTTCTATCCGTATTATCTACGCTAAGTTCAGGAATCTGTGGCACATCAAGGCGCATGCCATGCTTACCTTCAAGTTGAAACAAGTCGTTTGTCGTTGAGCGCTCAATCTTATCCAACATTTCTGAAATCTGCGAGCCCAAGAAACTTGAAATAATCGCAGGAGGCGCTTCGCAAGCACCGAGGCGTGGCGCATTTGTGGCACTCATAATAGAAGCCTTCAACACGCCGTTGTGGCGATATACCCCCACCAATGTTTGCACGACGAAGGTGATGAAGCGAAGGTTCTCCTCAGGCGTCTTACCCGGTGCGTGTAGCAAAATGCCGTTGTTGGTCACGAGCGACCAGTTGTTGTGCTTACCGCTACCGTTGATGCCGGCAAAGGGTTTCTCATGAAGCAAGCATCTAAACCCATGCTTACGCGCCACCTTGCGCATCAATGACATGAGCAGCATGTTATGGTCAATCGCCAAGTTACACTCTTCGTAAATGGGCGCTAATTCAAACTGATTGGGCGCAGCTTCGTTGTGGCGCGTCTTACAGGGGATACCGAGTTCAAGCGCCTGAATTTCCAAGTCTTTCATAAACTCCGCGACGCGCTCGGGGATGGCGCCAAAATAATGGTCGTCCATCTGCTGATTCTTAGAACTTTCATGCCCCATCAGCGTGCGCCCCGTCAAAAGCAAGTCAGGGCGAGCGGCATAAAGGCCTTCATCAACAAGGAAATACTCTTGCTCCCACCCCAAGTTTGTTGACACACTCGTAACCTCGGGATTAAAGAGTTGCGCCACGCGTGTTGCCGCCTTATCAACGGCCGCAAGCGACTTCTTCAGCGGTGCCTTATAGTCAAGCGACTCTCCGGTGTAAGAAATAAACACCGTGGGAATCATCAACGTGTCGCCCACAATGAATACAGGCGAAGCAGGGTCCCACGCAGAATAACCGCGCGCTTCAAACGTAGAGCGAATACCGCCATTGGGGAATGAAGAAGCATCGGGCTCTTGCTGAACCAGCAACTTGCCCGAGAAGTTTTCTATCATTCCGCCCTTACCGTCGTGCTCTACAAAGGCGTCGTGCTTTTCCGCCGTTCCCTCGGTCAACGGTTGAAACCAATGGGTAATATGCGTAGCCCCCATCTCCATTGCCCAGCGCTTCATGCCCTTAGCGATTTCATCAGCGGTGGGCATGTCAAGGGGAGTGCCACCCTCTATCGCCTCGATCAACTTCTGATAAATCTCTACGGGCAGGTATTTCCACATCTTCTTTTGGTTGAACACATATTTAGCAAAGTATTCCGACGGACGCTTTTCTGGATTTTCTACTTCAAGGGGGTGCTTCTTAAACGCCTCCTCTACAACTTTGAATCTTAATGACATATACTTTTATAAATTTACAATCATATTTACATTGCCTCGCCTGAGCTCAGCGCGCATCAATTAATAAAAACCAATGCTTTAAACTGCAAAGTTACATATTTTTCATCTAACTATAGCGATTCTCTAAAACTTCATTGCACAGTAATTTTATCTACCCTGCAATTATCGCAATCATAGATACTTTTGAACACAAATAAAAAAGGATGAGAACGCCCTTTGCGCTCTCATCCTTAATCAGTTGAGCCGAAAGCGGGACTCGAACCCGCGACCTACGCATTACGAATGCGTTGCTCTACCAACTGAGCTATTTCGGCAACCGCTTTTTATAGGGAGAATTCCCTAAAAGATTAGCGGTGCAAAAGTAGAAAGTATTTTTTGTACTGCAAAATGTTTTAATATTTTTTTTGCCAACACTGTTCCATGTGCGATGCAAGTTTTTGCTCAGTAGGATTGGAACAAGGGGTCCAATAGCGTTCACCCTTCAGTGCATCAGGCATATATTGCTGCGGAGTAAAATTGCCTGGATAATCGTGAGGATATTGATAACCTCCAGAATATCCGAGTTCAGCCATGAGCGATGTCGGTGCATTACGCAAATGAAGAGGAACTGATTGATTACCAGTGGTACGCACGCGCTCTAAAGCTGTATTAATTGCGTTGTAGGCCGAGTTACTCTTGACAGAAGTGGCAAGGTAAATGGTTGCTTCAGCCAACGGAATGCGTGCTTCGGGCATACCGATTTTGTGAACTACCTCAAAGACAGTATTGGCAAGAAGAAGTGCACTGGGATTTGCTAGTCCTATATCCTCTGATGCTGAAATAATGAGACGACGAGCTATGAATTTAGGATCTTCTCCCCCCTCAAGCATGCGTGCAAGCCAATAGATTGCAGCATCTGGATCAGAACCACGAATACTCTTAATAAAGGCCGAAATGATGTCATAATGTTGTTCGCCATCTTTATCATAAGCCAAAGGATTTTGCTGTAGACAAGCATGTACCATTTCGTCTGTAATCACAAGAGGATCATTAGGATGCGCCGTTACAACAAGGTCAAGTATATTGAGTAATTTGCGAGCATCTCCACCACTAAACCTAACAATGGCATTTGTTTGTTGAACAGTTATATTGCGCTGTGAGAGGACAAGGTCACGCTTCAAAGCTTGGTCAAGCAACTGTAAAAGATAATCGCGCCCAAGACTTTCAAGTACATATACTTGACAACGCGAGAGCAAGGGACGAATGACTTCAAAAGAAGGATTTTCTGTAGTAGCTCCAATTAGTGTAATGGTACCCGTCTCAACAGCAGCAAGTAAAGAGTCTTGCTGCGCTTTGGAGAAACGGTGTATCTCATCTATAAAGAGGATGGGGCTATTGTGAGAAAAGAATTGAGAACCTTTGGCGCGTTCTATAACCTCACGCACTTCCTTCACACCACTATTGATTGCAGATAATGTAAAGAAAGGAGAATCTAAGGTAGAAGCAATAATTTTTGCCAAGGTTGTTTTTCCAACCCCTGGAGGTCCCCACAAGATAAATGAAGAGATGCGCCCCGAGTCAATCATACGACGGAGCACTGCATCTGGACCAATCAAGTGTTGTTGGCCTATGTAATCTTCTAATGTGCGTGGGCGAAGGCGTTCTGCAAGTGGTAACATAGGGGAAGGAAAATTGTAGTTGGTAGTTAGTAGATAGTAGGTAGTAAATAGTAATTTGTTATGTTTGTGTCACTAATAGCTTCAGTTGTAACTCTCTACCCATTCTCAATTTCTTGCAACTCCATCCAGCGGAGTGTTTTGAGTTCTATTTCTTCATTTAGTTCGGGTAGACGCTTACTCATTATTGTCAGTTGCTCCACCGAGAGTATACCGCTGCAAAGGGCGGTTTCAATTTGCTTTTTCTCTGTCTCTATAGTCTCAATATCTTGCTCCAATTGCGCTAATTCCAGCTTCTCTTTAAATGATAATTTTCGTTTGCGTTCCACCACTCGTGTGCTTGTGGCTGCGGCTTTAAGTTTATCATCAGTTTTCTCAGCAGCATCTTCCTTAGGCATATTACGATATTGGGTGTAGTTGCCTGGGAAATCGTCAATCTCTGCATTACCCTTGAAGACAAGGAGGTGGTCAACGACCTTGTCCATGAAATAACGGTCGTGAGAAACAATAATTACACATCCACGAAAGTCGGCAAGGTAATCTTCAAGCACATTGAGTGTGGCTATATCAAGGTCGTTCGTAGGTTCGTCAAGAATCAAGAAGTTGGGATTCTGCATCAACACAGTACAAAGGTAAAGACGACGGCGCTCTCCCCCACTCAACTTATATACATAATCTTGCTGACGAGCTGGTGGGAAAAGGAAATGCGTGAGAAATTGCATTGCCGTAAGCGACTTACCACCACCGAGGTCAACGGTTTCGGCATACTTGCGAATAGCATCTATGACCTTCATTTCATTATCAAACTCCATGCCCTGCTGTGAGAAATATCCAAAGCGTACGGTTTCGCCTACTACAAAGCGGCCTTCATCGGGGCGCTCCATACCCAGAAGCAATTTAAGGAAAGTAGTTTTCCCCGTACCGTTATTTCCAATAATACCCATCTTCTCATAACGAGAGAAGTTGTAATAGA
>JAEIGA010002851.1_pt1 | contig 27305 bp, 51 predicted proteins | sample 9270691 | NCBI WGS metagenome assembly JAEIGA01 (sample SAMN17057246, study PRJNA624740) | gut metagenome | biome: biome; isolation source: fecal sample | host: Bos grunniens | place: China: Xizang | collected 2019 | reverse complement strand
CTCGGCGAGGCTGGTTTTTTGGTTGGGATACCCCCCCTATACCCTTTTAAATTTTCATTACAATTCGAATTCTTTTTTGAATTTGATTAGATTACCATCACAATCGAAAGCGAATCCTTCATTCGTGACTGGCTTGCCTGTGTTAGTCGGTTGATGCTCTTCCCTGTGGCACTCATAACAAAGTGTTTCTAGGTTGTCGGGATTTAGTGCAATCATCGGATCAGTGTAATTGTTTTCGTCCAGCTCAATAATGTGATGGACGTGTTCGCCTGGTGTCGCGATTCCTTTTTTCAGGCATCTCTCGCAAAGGGGATGTTCCTTGATGTATGTTTCACGGCAGCGTTGCCATTTTCTGCCTTTGTAAAATTTATTTTGTTTGTCCCTGTTCTGGGCGTAAAAACTCATTTAATCCTTTCATGCAGCTTGGGCATAAATCAAAATTCTTGCTGATCGTTCTGCCTTTTTCGTTTTTCCATCCAATAGATACAAAGTTATATATATCATTGTCAGGGTTCTTTCTTTCCTTCAATGACATTTCTTTTTCGCATCTGTCGCAGATTCTTTTTCCTCTTTTAATCATTCTTTTTCCCTCACGCAAAAAGGAGCCCTTCAAGGCTCCTTTTCTGGCAACTAAACAAGAATAATGTAACGAAACGAAGAAAGCTTAAATGCTTTTTGCATTTTTTCCTGATAGCATATTAACATCAAAAAACACCCCACGAGTGACCCTTTTCATAAAAATAATTTTTTATATGCTTAAATTCGGCTCATGAATGCCGAAATTCGGCTTCTTTTTCTTTTAGCCTATAAATTTATGAATAATGTGTGTTTTATTTGTCTGTGGCTGAATTTGCCGTGGTGTCATCCTGTTGCAATGCGAAACCACTATGAGAGTCGTTTTATATCCTGCTGCATGGCGCTCTGCTGTTTGATGTTCTTTTTATATCCTGCTGCATGGCTTTTTATTATTTTGTTCTGCTGCAATAAAAAAGCCCTTCCAGCGTTGGCGTACTGGTCGGGCATTTTTAAGTATTGGGTTTTTCGCTTTTATTATATTTATATTTCAAATTTTTGCAAACAAAAAGAGCCGAGGAGTGGTGTGGCTCTTTCTGCTTGATGATTTTTGGATTTCTTCTGTACCGGATATTTGCTAAGGGGTTTTAGAAAATACCTAAAATTATATTAATGCTTTGTGTTTCTTCTGTCTAGAGTCTATTTTTTTAAACTTTAGATAACAAAAATCTTGTATTTATATCATAAAATCGTAATATCTTTGTATTTATATTTACGTTCTTGATTTTAAATCTTTAGTTTATGACAACAAAAGAGAGCCCTTCGGCGGCGGCTCTCTTCTGTGAAGATAAAGTTATGGAATTAGATAATAAATATCGAGGGGAGACTCAATATGTTACACAATTATTATATTCTTTTAAAGCTCCCCATTAGTGACCCTTTTATTTTTTTAGATCTTCTGGTTTCATTCCGTTTTCGACTATTTTTTGCATTACATTCATTTGTTCTTCAGATTCGCATTCGTAACATTCCGACAAACCCATGAAAGTATCAATTGATAGCAAAACCTTTTCTTTTTTTACTCCTGTTCTTCTTACTATTTCGCCGATTAATGTCGTTATTGCTAAGAATAAGCCGTTTCCGTTCGCGTCAACAGAAAGTTTGACCTTCATCCCCGGCTTAATACTGACATGTATTTCTCCATAAGCGTTATTCATCATTCTTTTTGCGTTTTCTTGCATCTTTTTTAAGTCAATACTCATTTTCGTTCCCTCATTTCCTGTGCACCGTTTTCGTATATCTCCCAGGCGCATTCATCGCAAACGTGGAATTCTTCAACCCTGTTTAGTTTTCTGTTATAGATTGTGAAATTCCTGCAGGCGATTTTATGACAGCCTTTTCTTTCGCATAATCCGAATAGCTTTTTAATTTTCATAAACGCTTCGACCCCATGCGCAAATTTCGCACGCTCCAGGACACATTCCCGAAGCCTTTGTTCGCTCGCACATTTTTTCACGCTTTAGCTTCCATTCCTTGCGGCGCTTCCTTAAGCGCTCCGCTTCTGCCTTCTCGGTTTTTAGTTGGATTAAAAGCGCGATTAAAAATCCAAATGCAAAACACATCAGGCAGATTCCCACTTGTATTATGATTAACATTTTTCCCCCATTTTCATAGACCTTCCGCAGGCTGGACAATAATCCAATGTGTCCCCAACAAATCGACCGCGTTCGTGTCCGCACTTTTTGCATTTTACGATTGACGACACTTTAACCATGCGACCTGCTCCGCTACTGCTCCAGACACTTTCTTCTATCTCCGCGCCGGCACTACTTAAGTATATTTCGGTGGCGCTCTTCATCAGTACTTCTGGCGGAAGCATTGCACATTCTGTTAATCCTTCGATGATCTCTTTAAATTTTTCTTTGTTGAAATACTTAGACATAATTAAAAAACTCCTTTGTCTTTGTATCTCCCTTTTAGCTGTCTTTATAGGGCGCAGCCGTTCCACTTTTTAGTTTTATATAATTTTGCTATTAATAACGCTTTGTAATAAGTCTAACAATACAATTGATTCCTGAAAACATTCCGTAAATCCTTGCACCTCTAAACTTTTTATAGCTGAATAGGCTATCATAAGAGCCCCCGATTTATTCATGTGACCTTCTATGTGGGTTTCCATCCCATTCACTTCGATAGTAATTTCGCCATTAGCTTCGTCTAATAGTTTTGTAAGTTCATCGTCTAACTGCTGCACATTCATTTCTTTCATTCTCTCAATTTTTAATTCGTTCCGTCTCTTCTCGTTCTTCAGGTGTCTCGATGTCTATTATTAAACCCGTCATTGATGCCCTTATGTTTTTGACATAACAATTATAATATTTTTCAAATTCTGGATTTAATATCACTTTAAAGCAGTTTAGCTCCGACAAAAACAGGCCTATCGCCTTGCCTGACTAAAATTGTGTTTTTCTGATCTGATATCTCGATGACTGCCTGAAGGGTTGTGTTAATCATTTCAGTTATCATCCCAGCCCTCTTTTATACATTGTTTTAATTCTGCGATTGATTCGTCGGTAAGTTTTAGAATTGTCTCGTGATTTGGATTTTCTTCTTGAAGTTCGTATCTTATATCTTCAAGGCGATATCTTGCCCACATTGCTTTGCCTTGCATCAAACTGATTTTCTTTCTTAACTGCCGGCTTCTTTTTAATTCGCCTAAATATAGCATTAAAAGCGACACCCAAATGAAAAACCACACTAATATTTCCGGAAGCTCTCCGACGAAAATATTATAAATACTTATAACCATTGCTATTAATGCGAATATAACCGCAGCCAAATTATAACTAATTTCTTTTAACTTCTTCATTGCCTTCCTCGTCTTTCGTTTTCACAATGTCTATATGGATCCAGTATTTCTGGCCATCTATTTCCACATCGAACATGGCGCGATGGCTTTCAGCTCCTAACTTGTTCATAGCTTCGATCATTAGTTTGATTGTACTTTCCATTTTCTTTCCCTTTCTTCCATTCAGCTTTTTCTATTATCACTTTATTCTTGCACACTGGGCATTCAAATCCCTTGTTATAATAAATCATCCCCAAAACATTAATTTCGATTTTTTTAATATCTGAATGTGTGTATGAAAGAATTGAGTGGCAGGTCTCGCATTCTATTTCAATCGGTTGTTCATTCATCATATTTTTAATTATTTTAATCGCCATTTTCGACCCCCTCGCAATAATATAAAAGCCCGTCTTTTAACATCTTGATTTTGAATCTTGTTTCCCATTCCCTGACATTCACAACTGGGCCATTCTTCGCGTGAATAACATCAGTTGTGTATTTTATGCCATCTATAACCGTCTTGCAACCTTCGCAGGTGCTGCTGCAATTTTCATCACAAATATATATTGCTCTATGTGGCAGAATCGGGTCCCAGTGTTTGATTTCCTCTCTTCGCATCGTTGTACTCCTTTATAATTTTAATCATTGATCCTTCTATGACTCCCAGTTCATAGCTGCGGCCCTGGTCGAATCCGTTTAAAATTCCTTTTCGTTCCCAGTTGTCGTTGATTTCCTTTAACTCTTCAGTCATTATTTTCATTAGTTCGGTCTTTAGTTCTTCCGCCGTCATCTTCAAACCTCTTTTCTAGTTTCGTGATTCTGTCTTCGTGGCCTCTTAGAATTCTTACGGTGCATTTATCAATTATTTCGCTTCTTTTGTCCTGCTTGTAATTGTGATGAATGTCCCACGTTAACCACAAGCACCAGGTCAATGCTGCCGCTAATAATATATCTCGCATGTTATCTCCTTTCTGGCCGGCCTATATGTCTAGGCATGACAATTTGGCCGCTTGGAATCTCCTTCAATGCTTCTTTGATCTGCTGCAGCGCCTGGACCTCTGATAACTTACCGTCTTCGTAACGCTTTAATATTTCCCTTGCGTCTTTTATTTCTTTTAGCCAGGTCGCAATTTCTTTTTTGTGCTCCGCAATTTTTAAATCCGCGCCGTGGCCTCTGGTGTCAGCTGTATTCTGTGCGCTGATGGCATCGTTTTCAGCTCTTTCAATGGCTCTTTCTAAATACATTTTTATCCCTCACGAATCTATAATTTTTTGGCGCACTCCTTAAAAATGCAGAGTGTGGCATCCCCTTCACAAAATAGTTGTGTGCCGCCATAATCCAAAGTTCTTGAATGCTCTTAGGCGCTGGCAGCCCTTCTTTTTCATTCTTCTTCAGAATCCTTCTCTATTTTTGAATCAGATTCATACTCATTCCCCCTGTTTCGGTATCTCCAAGCTACAATTTGCCCTTTGGGCGTCCCTCTCTGTAAAATCAACGCTTCGTTGATTCCTTCGCCTATCGAAACGAATATTTCATTCGTTTCAAGTCGCAGGATAATTTCAACCTTTTCGCGCTTATATGTATTAGTGGGATAAATTCCGTTTGTTCGCCCTGGTGTCGTGACTCCTTTGTTTAATCGGTGCCATCCATCCTTTTCCCTGATCCTGCTCATTCCTCGAATGCATGGCGTTTTTGAATCTAACCAAAAACACGGGTTATCATCAAAAAGGCAACCTTCGCAGATTCCTTTCGGTTTGTCCTTTTTAGGTTGCTTCCGAAAGTCTGCAGGGGCTTTTTGTCCCATATATTCAAAAATATTCAATTGTCCCTCAATTTGTTCTTCAATCTTCTTCATAGGGTTCGGGTGCTGGCATCCATGCAACTACGTTTTTAATGCTTTGGCCTGTTTTGCTACAAAACGCTTTAGTGGGGTCCATCGTGCCCAAGTACATTTCGCCTTTATCGTCACAAAAAATCAGGTCTTCGAATGATGTAGGCTTCGCTTCGCTTGTTTTATACCAGGTGGTTGGCTCTGGTATGATTTCAAATCTGTCATCTAAGATAGTGACGCCCTGTTTTTGCATTTCCTGAATTTGCAGAATCATTCGCAGGCGTTCCTGGTGTGTCATCACATTTTTTGATTTGATCAATAATCTTTTCATTCTCTTTACTCCCCGCGCATTTATCGCACAACCAAAGGCCGTCTATTAATGTCCATGAGCCTTCTTGATCGCCGCACTTTGCGCATCTTCCTAATGTCGAAAATTTCATTGCTTTTGTCCTCCTAAAACAAACCATTCTTTCAGTGATTCCTGGCATTCTGGACAAAGGTCCAGTGATTTCTCGTAACGGCTGGCAGTCCTGTTAATTCTTTTTATCTTAAATTCGCTTTCTTCAGACTGCTGCAAAGGAAAAAAATCCCCGCAACGATCACAACATTTTGCTTTCATACTTCCCCCTAAATAATTTGATTCAACAGATAATAGTATTTGCGCCGCTTTTCATAAAAACAACGCCTTTCGCATGGCATCCCCAGCGCCTTCATATCTTCAAAAGTGACATTTTCATCAATGACACTTTTTAAAATATATTCCGCCAGGTCGCCACCTGCTTCAAATGCGCATTGCTCGACCTTCATCATTTTCCCCCGAATGATCATTCGCTTCGTGGCATTGTCTGCCGTGGTATCTGATATCTTTCCGGAAGGTCCGCCTGAATTATCGTAGTTAATGGCCTTCACAGCGTCTTTTAGATTGTTATACTGATCTAACCAGCGCGGATATTTTAGCGAATAGGCTTTTGTATAAGCCAGGTCTCTGGCTTCGATGGGATATTTGCCTGTATATTCTTTTTTCCTCATAAGCTACCCCCATAAAAAGCGCGAAATCTCTTCGCGTTCTTCGTTGACAGCCTCAAGCGATGCAATCAATCCCCTTTGTTTTTCCGCTAATAGTTCCAGGCGGTTCATTAGTGTTCGACGCACTGCTTCAGGAACCTCTTTTTTTGGTTCCTTTTTAGCGCTCATTTTTGCAAAGTCTAGTTCGCTTTTAATCGACAACTTTTTTTCTGTGTCGATTTTTGGCGCGCCGCCATGGGGCTTTTTGCCGCTTTGCGGGTTCTTTTTTGGTCGCCCTGGTTTGCGCTTGTTTTCTTTTTCTGCTGCATCTTTCAAAAATTGCCCCACTTCCTGCAGACTGCAGCCGTTTTCTTTCGCCAACTGCTGCATGTTGTCGCGGCTTGGGTCTTCTTTGTACCTTTTTGCGATTTCTTCAGCCGTCATCTTCATATCTCTTCCCCCGTCACTTGTAATTCTTCCCAAAAATATCCCGAAAGTTTAATTCTGGGAAATTCTTTTCAAAGGCTTCCTGGGCTTCTGCCTGAATCAATCTTGCATTATTGTGATTATTGTGTACGGCTTGGGGTCCTTGCGTATGATGTTCAAGGCACAAATAAACCTTTAGGCCGTATTTTTCAGATAGTGTTCTTTGAGCTGTCCCAAATATAGCATGGTGCTCTTCTGTGTAGTATTTTGACGAATAATCACAATTTAATTTCATGCACAGATAACAGGTCCCGTCGTCCTGCTGCATAATTGATTTCATTTGTTGGCCCTGCCTTCCTCGCTATATGTATCATTTCGCGTGATAGTCACGCCTTGCGAAGTGCTTCTAATAGTGACTTTTGTTTTTTCGTGACAAATTGAAATCTTTTTGATTTCATTCTTGACCATTACGGGAACAAGGTCATTCACTAGATTTTCAATCGCTGGTTTGTCTTTGTCCAAAAGAGCAAAGCTTATTCCTTTAGCTTCTAAAATCATTGCTTCAACTCTCTTCTTTTCGTCAATTCCGGCGCGCCAGATCTTGCCCGCCTCGCAGCTGCATTCATAACTTACTTGATCGTTGATTTTTTCATCTGGCATGTCTTCCGCAACTCGAATATATTTCGATTGCTGGCAGAATTTACAAATTCCGATTTTTTCGATTGTTTTCGCCATCTTCTTCGGCTCCTTTCCTGGCGGAGCTCTGAGCATGATTTTTAATCCATTGCTTAAGCTCTCGGGTTGCTTGGTTGTACATGCTTTCTTCGTTTTCATCTTTGATCCTTATAATCGTTTTTTTGCCCTGGTATATTGTCAGGCAGCAATCATCATAAATGCTTTTTTTGACGTGCATCTGCAGACCATATTGTCGCCGCGCCACCTGATAAATTCCAAGGAATTCTTTCATTTTTTCGCCCTTCGCTGACATTCAGCCCTTAACCAGTGAAAATATCCGTTAAATTCGTTTAAGTGGATGATCATCTCCTTTCCTTCAATCTCATTTTCTATCTGCTGCCAAAGGTCGGCGTTTTTTAATTCGCCGCCGCTTGCGGTTTTCCATCCGTATTCCTTCCAGGATGCTAGATAATTAAATCCGCCGGCAGTGTAACCGTTTGTTAAATACAAATGTATTACTTCATAGCCCTTGCAATATGGCAGGGCGTTTTTGATGCCGTAAAGAATCGCCCTGTTGGCAGTGGAATCCTTTACGCTGCCGAATAATGTCTTCGCCTCGCCGTCCGGCTTTTTAAATGCCAGGCCGACAACTCCGTTTCGACGTTCAAAAGGTTTTAAATCTGTCTCGATAATCACTTCGCATTCTTTTTTCATCACTAATCCTTCAAACCTTGGCGCCTCTAAAAATTATTTCAATCTCTTTCAAGGCTGCTCTCCCAGCGCGGGATTGTCTTCGTACATTCTTTTTTCGATGATGTCTAAATGGCTTTTGAATTCTTTGCCAGCTGATAGTTCCTTTTGTAGCTTAATAATATATTTGTTTGTCAATGCCTGGCCATAATAACGAGTCAAATATATAAATTCCGATGTGGTTAATTGAACGTTTGGCGCGTCGCTAAAAGAACAAAATGAAATACTATTCATGTTTTCTTTTTTATTTTTTTCTTTTAAAACATGATTTTTATTATTTATATATATATTATTGGTGGAACTGTGTTCCGCATGTGAGGAACTGTGTTCCGCATCTGGGGAAATGTGTTCCGCATCTGAGGACCCTTGTTCCTCTTCAGGAACTGTGTTCCCCTCGTCTTCGGAGCCTTGTTCCGGAGGGGTTTCGTCAAAATCTGGAACTATTGCAATATACTTGAATGTATTATATTTTTCTTGCGCTTCTCTGATGATGTAACCTTTTTGAATCAATCCATCTAATGCCTTGCGAATTCCTCGCGCTGTTGCCCCTGTAAATTCCGCCAGATAGCTAGTAGATGCAAAATAACCGTTTAACGGTTGCGCCTGACAGAATCCATAAACAATGGCGAAAACCTGCAGCTCTAATCCTGTGAGCCCCATTTTTTTAGGATTAGTCATCCAGCCAAATATTGCATAATAATTTTCATCTTTCACAGTTCTTTCGTTTTTCATATTTTCCACCCTTTTTTAAAATTTAGTATTGTGTACAAATTGTGAAATTGATATAATCTCTTTGAAAAAACACATGAGGGTGCGGTGGTCAGCTTTGACCCGAATTTTTAGCCCCTTGTGTTTATATTGTGATGAATTAATAAGGCTCATATCTCCTAACTAATTCATTTTTGTGTGAAAAAATCCCAGTTTGATTGGCGTCAGGTAGGGATTTTTTTTATTGTCTTTTTTGGGAAAATAAAAGAAAAACGTTATAAAAAAAGCGCACCGCACTACGCGACGCGCTTAGGTTAACAGATATTTAACCGATAGATTGAAAAATGCGCATCGCTTCCGTTTCGTTTATTCTCCCGTTGTGTTTCGGTTTCAATTTCAATAATATATTTTTTTCACAATTTCGACAATAAGATTTTTTATTCGTCATACTTTTCGATGATCCAGCTCCTGATTAATTGCGAAACTGTCGTTTCGTTTTTGTCTGCTAAAATCTGCAGTTTTTTTCGGCTTTCCTCACTTAGTGATATATTAATTCTTTCAAATTTTTTTGAAGGTTCTGCTGCATCAATGCCGCTTTTTTTCATTTTGGCCGCCTGGTCCATCTGCCTTTTTGCCGCTTCTGCAGAAAACATTGATTCCGCCATATTATCGCCACCCCTCTTTAATATTCAATATCGTTTTAATGTAGCCGTAAATTTGAGCCATTTGAGCCGCCGCTTTTCCGTTTCTTCTGTATGCCTGGACCGAGATCCCTCTGGCCGATGCTTGATTAAAATCAGTCGAGCTGCACAAAACAGCCGATTTTGAATCTGGAAATCTAGTGATAAACCATTCGGCGAAGTCCTTCGTAATATTGCAGCGATCCCAGCGGTTCATTATCACAAGAACCGGCGTTTTTGCTCTTTTGTTCTTTTTTACTATTTGCAGCATTCTTTCCAATGGTGCCGCGTCTCGATTGCTCATTAATGTTGGAATTATTATCATGTCCGCTGCCTTAATCCATTCAGGAAGCTCTGACATCAGAGCGCCTGGTGTGTCTATGATTGAAACGATCGCGTCATCGCTTTCACTTGTTTCGTGAAGGGTTCCGCCTTGCTGATCTAAATCATAAAAATTAATTTTGATTCCATCGGCTTCAAACATAAAAGCCAGTTCGTCGCTGATTAGGGTTTTTCCGACGCCCCCTTTTTGATTGCAAATAACTATATTCTTCATTTTTTATCCTCGTTTTGAAACTTACTGAAACTTGCTGAAACTTAATACACATGCAATACACACGCAATACACACGCAATACACACGCAATACACACGCCGTGTGTAGTCAGTGTGTATTGATTCGTAGCATTTCCATCCTGGTAATTTCTTTTCTAACGCAATATAACACGAAATCGCTCATGCTCATTTGCATTTTTTCAGCTGCTTCTTTGATTTCTGCTTTTTCGCGCTCAGATGTGCGCATGATGATGTTTTCTGTTTTTGTCTTTGGCTTTGCCATGTCTATTCTCCTTCCGTTTCAAATAATAAATCATTCACAAAATGTTTAGCCTCTTCCAGGATTCCTTGGACGATAATATTTGTAGAATGGCCGCAAGTGTACATTATCGGATCAACTTTTAAATATATTTTCCCATGATTTAAACAATCAAAATCAATATAAAATATAGGGATGTCGTCGTCTAAAAATTCAACAAAGCCTGCATCGCCTTTTATTTTCTTCCGTAAGAATTTCAAAATATCTTCTTCCATGCGCTGCTCCTTTTTATTTGTTTGTTGTCTGGTACGCAATATACATGGCGATATCCTTTTTATACAAATTGTGATATTCGCTTAATGTGGCTTTTTTGTAAAAACGCAGTAACCCGCTTATAACGTCCGAATTGCTAACAGGTGTATTGTTGGCATAGTCTGCAGATGCGCTTAAAAGCTCTTTTAAAATTCCAGCATCCTCTTCGTTTAATTTGATTGTGATTTCGTTCATTGTTTTTCCTTCCTTTCTTTGGCTCCCTTTGTGTTATTATATTATTATATGTATATACATAAAGCAATCATTTTTTGATTATATTTTATGGATTATTTGTAAACAATAAAAAAGGACCTGTCCGCGATCCACGCGGGCAGGCCCTTTATGCAGGAGAAAAACATCTAAAAAGATGATTTCTAACACTTTATTAATTTACCGGCTTTTATTAATGCCACCAGCTGCAGATTCTGAGCGGCGCTTCCGATATAGCCTTTTATATTGTTGGCGGCTGCAATCTTTTTTCTGTGGCTCATGCTTGTGTCTTTCTCCCCAACTGCTGCAAGGGCTGCCACTATTGATGAGCCCTTCCAATTTTTCGGGGTAGCTGGATAATAATTCGTTTTTGGCTCCTGTGGTGCCGTCTGCAGATCCTGGTCTAAAAACGAACCTTTAACAATACACATAACCGTAAAATCTTTCGCCCTGGCTTCAAAGCTCGAAACGGTTGCGTCAGCCTTTGTGTTTCTGAATTCGTAAACCTTCAGGCCGTCTCCGATATATGCCACATGTCCAGACTTCCATAGAATCATGCCTTCTTTGGCGTTGGCCTTTGAAATTTCAAAGGCCTTGGTGGCTTTCTTCTTCAGGGTGGCTGAATCGGTTCGGGCGATTCCGATGGCCTTGCATACGAAATAAGAACAATCGCCGGCTTTGAATCCTTTGTCGGCATCATTCAGGGCCTCTTTCTTGATTTCGGCCGTATACTTGGAAGGATATTGCTTCGCCAGCTGATTTACTAATGTTTTGGTGTAATTCTGGCCATTGCCGCCGTATAGATAGCGAAATCCGGACATCATAGATTTTGCGATTTTGGTGCCTTCTTCAACTTTACTCATAAAATCCCCCCTTTGCGACTTGATAGAAACGAATTCAAATCGGCTCGTGCCTTCTTCAGCTCTTCTGACATGGGCTTATTTTCTACAAGACAATATTGAATTTCAAATTCAATCAATGCCAGGATTGAATGCAATATGATTTCGTTCGTGTTTTCTTGTGCTTTAAATCTGTCGTTTCCCTGGTGGAGTGACTGATCAATCTCCTTCACTTTCACTTCTAGTTCAACAATTCTTGTTTCTATGGTGTCGCGTGGTTTTCTTAAAAATAAACGAAACGCATATAACAGCGCGGCTATATTAAATAAATTCAATAGCATCTGCAGGCCCTGCTGCATCGCTTCAACGGTGTTCATTTTTTATTCCTCAACTTCTGGAAGGCCAACGACAACGGATTTTAAAATCGACAAAATCATCGCCGTTGCACAAACTGAGCAGATTTCTGTGATATTAAAATCACTTAAAAACTTAGCCGTCGCAACTGTGGCCAGCACTGTCTGGGCACCTGTCCAAAGGGCGCGGTGTGCTGCTGCTGCCCAAAAATCTAATGAAAATAAATACTGTTTATTTTTCATGATTTTATCTCCTTTTTTTTAATTAATACGCTTTTAACGTGCTTGTAACGTGCTTTTAACGCGCTAACGTGATAAATAACAATTTAACTAATTAATCCAAATATGGAATGTATAGATAATTTATACCATTGCCACTAGTTGCTGAATTATATCCTACTTTGATAGGAGTACCCGCATTGATAGGAAATTCAACTGGAAAATCTCCTGCGAAATTATAAGGAAATACATCTGGATTGGCCCCAATGCCTACAGTTACTTTTGTCCATGTTGATGTATGGATTAAGCAGTAAAATATACCATCTTTAGTAGGTGTATATTCGCCGTTTGGCTTATTTGCAATATTAACAATATTGCTATAATCTAAATCACGCATCACTCTACCCTCCAATGCTATTAAATCCGCGCTTATCTGTAACAAATTTTTAATAGTTGGTAGTAACAAATCTATATCTGTAATATTCAGACCGACCTGCGTCACGCGATATAGTGAAACAAATACTTCATCAGCGCCGCCTCTGAAGGTGTCCTCTGGAATCGTGTCGCTTGCGCTTTCCATTAGCTGAACAAATACTTCACAGAATTGGTTTGAATCTGTATCGGTGTATAGATGATAACCGATAATATAATAATTGGTTTGGCCCTGTGTCCCTGTCGGAATCTCGAACAGGTCGACCTGGTTCGCATCTAATTGAATCCTTCGGCCTTCTTTTGTGATGATCACGCCGTCAAATACTTCGATCGTGTTGGCGTCGGCCTGATCTGCTCTAAACTGTTCGCCGATTGCTGTTATTGAGGTTTGATTACCCATTATAGCGGCGAACCAGTCAGAATCTTCATTTGCATATACGGCCGGATTGCCGTTTCCATTTATCAATTTGGCCATGTTTAATATTCCCCTTTCACTTTGTATTCTGTGGATGTTAACCCGCCGACAATTTTATAAATCTTTGAAACGATAGGCGATTGAACCGTCATGCCGTTCGGAAATACGGCCGTTATTACGTCGCCGATTTCCAAGTCGGCATCTTCTGGAACCTTAAAGCCTAATTCTTTTTTTGATGCTAATTCCTTTAGCTCTTTTATACCTGAATCAATCAGATCTGATTCGCTTTCGGCGTTTGGATAATCAAAAAATTTTGTACGCTCTTCAAATCCTGTATAATATGGCGTTTGCGAAATTTCGCCTTGATCATCAATGTATAGATGGCGAATCATTCGGTTTTGCAGCTCGCCGCTGCCGCCACAAATTAAATGATTAATTCCCATATTGTCATCTATATAAGTTAGCGGGACAGGGGAATCATTGTTCATGGTTCCGGTCAAAACTGTTGCGGGTGCTGCCGATAATTCTATCGTTATGGGCTGCCCTGATGCGCTTTTGAATGCTTTAATTCTTAGCTTATAACTATATGATTCCAGCATCCCTTCGATGCCGTCTAAAACATTAATATATAGCGGAAATTGATAGTTTGTAATTGTCAGCCCTGAGTCTTCTGCAGACACTGAAAAAACGCCGCCAAATCTGCCCGCCATAATTGATGAAATCACGGCGTTTGCTTCCCCTGTTACGATTTTGTAGTCTTCGCCGACGTCTGGCAGAATAACGTCTTTTGATAGAATACCGCGCCAGGTATAGCCTCGAAGCAGCGCCGCGTTTTCTTCGCTTTTTTCCTTTGAATACTGAAAACGGCCGCCGATTTCGGTGCCCGGGATATAAAATCCGCCGGCTGTTTTGGCGTCCTGAATTGTGGCATTCATTAATTGAAAGTCGTTTGTGGCGTCTTCAGATGTCCCAAATTCGCAGTCGATGTCGATGTCTGCTTCTCCAATTTCATGAAAATTTGAATCAATGATAATCAAATCGGCGCGCTCCTTTCCTGGTATAGAGTCAGGTCGATTCCGTAAGTTCTTGAATAATTTAAAATAACGTCCCCGTTTGGCACCTTCTCAAATAAAAGGCTGTTAGGGTTTCTATAATCAAAAACATTGATTGTTGTGCCGTTTTCATTAACAACCATGCAGCGCTCTGTTATTGGTATATAGTTCCTTGAATCGATGATCATAATTTGACCGGCTCGAAGCGAATAATTCACTTCGTACAAATGGCCGGAAATTGTAAATTGTACTTTTGGGGTTGGTCCATATACAACGGCCCTATAATTTGCGGGCAGCGCTGAATCTACCCTTAAATAAACAGCTGTTTTGGCATAAGGATAGCTATATTTTGGATTATATCCGTATTTGAATTCACGGTCTGCAGGATAGCCTTTAACGTCTGCAGGGAATCCTTGCGCGCTTTCCTCTGATGGTCTGATGATGGCCGTCTGCTCTTCTATCCAGAAAGGATAAGGCGCATAAAATTCGCCCTCTAATTGTGTGTAGGCGATGCCGCTTCCTTCTGGGTGGGTTGAGTGGCTCACAAAATATATATTTATATATTGGTCATCCCACCAAATCGCGCCAGGCTTTTCCCTTGCGATGTCCTGCTCCGTTTGGAAAATAAAATCATCGATTTGCTTTTTACGGTCTGCAGGATTTCCTTTAAATTTAAAAAGGCAGCTGAATCGTTGCTCTGGCTTTGTGAATCGATTTATTTTTGTTCCGTATTGCCTGGTTATTGTTTCAGGCGTCCAGGTCACTTTGTGAAAATTTGCTGTGTGCAATTTGATGACCTGGAAATCTAACATATTAAATTCAACGCCATCCGACGAAATATATTTGATATTAGCCATTGAATGCAACCCCCATATCGCGCAGACCGCGTGCAAATTCTCGATCGCCAATTGCAACCGAAAGCGAGGCATCGCTTGCGCCTGTTCTTACTGCATCATAAATCAATTCAGCATCTAACGGATTCGCTAAAATGGTTACGTCCTGGGCGATATCTTCCACGGCATCAGTTAATAAATAAGACGCTGATTTGATGCTATTCGCATAATTTTCGACTAAATCACGGCCGAAGGTGTGAAAGTCCTTTAGTGGACCTTTTTCCGGTTCCGAAAATCCGAGGAAGTCCTTCACGGTCTGTGCTACATTAGCAATCGTTTGTTTTAATGCTTCCCACTTCGCCAGGATTCCATCGATGAAATTTTGAATTAAATCCTTGCCCCATTGAAGGGCGTTTTCCTTAAACTGATCAAATTTTTGTTTGATGCCGTTTAGAATCTCCATAATTTTATTAATCATTTTGATTCTTGCCGTTGCTATGATTAGAGCTATTTTTTCGAATGCTGCAGATAAAATTTCGCCTATTCTTGACCAGTCGCCCTCGAATAATGCTTTTAGCATTTCGCCCAGCGTGATGAAAATTGTTTTAATTATTTCGACTGTTGTCGTGATTGTGGTCACTATGGTTTCAATCTGGAAGGCTATAATTTGCCCCACTATTCCGAAATGATTATTAAAAAAATCGCTAATCGCCGAAACTTTTTCGGATAAAAACGCAGTTAGTGCTGCCCATTTTTCGGATATCCAGTCCGTAATGGCCCCCCAGTTTTTAATAACCGCAATTGTCCCGGCTATCGCTGCACCTACTCCGATAATGACAGGTAAAAATGGCGCTAAAGCTGCCGCCGCTGCTCCTATGGCCGGAATGACGCTTGCGGACAATACAGCCCCGATTTTGGTCGCCGCTGCGATTATTGTCGGCAAAAATCTTGCGATATTTCCGCCTATTGTAAAAACGCTAGAAATTGCCGAGCCAACTTTGGAAACTGCCACAAGCGCAGGTCCTATTATTGCGGTAACTCCCGCGATTTTTATAATATTTTCTTGCTGCTCTTCAGATAGCCCGTTCCATGCTTCTGATACTTTCGTGATAACATCGTTCATTTTCTCCATTGCTTTCGTTATCATCGGCATGGCTGTTGTGGCCAGGTCCGTTCCGACTAATTTCAACTTGTTCATGTTTGTCTGAAATTGGTCGGTTGGGTCTTGTGTTGCTTCAAATGTCGAATTAACAGAATCCGCAAAATCTTTGATTGAATTGCTTGCCTCATCAAAGCTGAGCCTTCCTTCCTGGATTGCTTTGGCAAGGGCTGGGCCTGCTTTATTTCCAAACAATTCCATGGCAGCGGAATAATCGGCGGTATCTGTTTGGCCTGCTTTTAATGTATCTTCTAGCCCTGCCATGGCCTCACTCATAGAAAGCCCTTCTTTTGCTGCATTCTGGAAGGCCTTCTTTAATCCTGCCATGGCGGTTCCTGAATCAATTCCGTTTTTCTCTAAATTTGCAATAAATCCGGCCGCCGTATTGATGTCCATGCCGACTTCTGTCAATGCCGAAGCATTAGTCAAAAGGGACGATGCCAGGCGATCCATTCCTATTCCTGAATCTTGACCGGCTTTGTTTAAAATATCTAAAACATCGCCGGCTTTGTCTGCATCAATGTTAAAGGCGGCCATGGCTGCCTGGACATTATCGATTGAAGCTGAAACGTCGGAGCCGTTTAAATCTGCAAATTTAATAAATTTAGCGGATAAATCTTCCAGCTCTTTTCCTGTTAATCCAAATCTTGTATTTACTTCTCCGATTGCTGATCCTGCGGCATCGAAGGAAGTAGGGATTGATGTGGCGATATTTTTGGCAGCGTCTTCCATTTCTTTTAGGGCTTCGCCTGATGCGCCGGTCTTTTTAATTATTGTGTCGAGCCCGTCGTCAACCTCTGTAAATGCTTTTAAACTTGCCGCGCCTGTTGCGACAATTGGAGCCGTTAATCCTGCGGTCATTTTGCCGCCTAAATCTCCAACTTTTGAGCTAACAGAATCAATTTTTGAGGCCACAGCGTCAAATTGCGCGCCGATAGCTCCGGCAACGCCGCCATTTTTGTCTAGCGCGCTTGTTGTTTGTGCGATGGCTGCCTGCAGATTTTCGTACTGGGTTTTTAATTTTATGACCTGGTTAGAATCGGCGCCATATTTTTCCGTTGTTTTTGCGATTTGCTCTTCAAGGAGCTTACTTTGCTGCTTCTGGGCTTCCAACTGCTGTGAGAGCGCCTTTGATTCCGTCAATGACTTTTTAAAGGCGCTAGTCTCTGAGCCCATTTCGGCGGTCAATCTCTTAAGCTGTGCCTGGTATAGCTTAGTTTGATTTGTGGCCGCTGCCATATTTTCTTTATATTGTGGAGCTCCTTCTAATTCGAGTTTAACGCCTATTGTAGCCATGCATTTTCCCTTCCTTTACACATTCCGTGTGTATTTGCTACACACTCACTACGCATTTACTACACACGCAATACACACGCGCTACACATTCCGTGTGTATCATTCTAGCGCCAAAAATTCATGAATATCCATTTCCTGCTTTGGTGGCTTCTGGCGCGCATTTCCGAGCATTATTGCCCGGCATCTAACTAAATCAATAAATTCGCCATAACGCGTGTTTAATGTCTCTTCGCGCGTCATATTCATTTCGTGACCGAGGAAAATCATCCAGCTGTCGTTGATGTAGATTCTGTTTTGACTTCCTCGGTTTCGGCGTTTTTTATTGGTTCAATCTCGACTGATGTCTTTCCGTCTTCCTCAATCTGGCCGAGCGCCCTTACACATAATTTTCCCAGCTCGTCTTCCGACAAAAACATCAATTCTTCTTTTGTCACATACTGGGGTTCATAAGTGCTCATTTTGAAATGCTCGAAATCTTCGGCCGCTTTATTGCAAATTAAAATAACATTCATCATTGTGTTGAAGCTCTTCTCTGTGTCTTCAGAATTAACTACTTCCGAGAATCGCTTCATGTTTTTGTTCGGGCATAATTTTGCCAATTCAATATTTGCGCCAACGGTGCGCATCAATTTGATTTCGTCTAAATTTTCGTAATTAATCATGCTTTTCTCCTTAAATAAAACGCGGAGCCGTGTTAATGGCTCCGCTTAAAAACTCCCTTTTTATTCTGGAATATCAAAAATTGTATTTAATACAGTCTTGGCTGCTGCTTCTGTTGCCATTTCGCCGCCGACACGCTTCCAGCGTCTCTTTGCCGAATCATCCCTAAACAGATTAAATACAACGTCCTGTGTCTGCCAGTCGATTTCCTCGCCCTGTGTTTCGGCGTTAGTCTCCAACTGTGTGCACTTTGTTTTTGTCAAAACAACAGGCGTCCAGTAGACTACGCCGTCAGACATTGTTTTGATGATGAATCCTACGCCTAAATATGGCGCAACCTGATCATCGTCGTAATTGATAAAACCATCTGCATCGGCTGCAGGTGTTCCCTGAATCAATGCTTCGGCTTCCTGAAGAAGGCCGTCGACTGCAAGGGTGGCCTGTCCGCCTGCAAATGTTCCGGCATCGTTTTCGGCGATGATGTTGTTTGCATAAAAATTATTATTGTCGCTAGATTCTGGCGAAACTGAAACAGAAACGCCGCGAGCTAATTCCTGGCCGTCTGTGTAGCTGATGACTCCATCGGTATTAACATAAACACCGACAACAGGATAACTATATCCGATTGTAACTTTTCCAGTTGCTGGCATCGTCTTTGCTCCTTTCAATGATTATATTTTTTTATACCTTTTGAGATTATTTCGTCCATCTTTTCGATGGCTTTTTTTCTCGCTTTTTTGGCGGCTTTATTCAAAAAAGGCTGCGGCTGCATGAATGATGTCCCGTGATTTATCGCACTTGCAATAACCGCGTTCGGATGTCCTGCAGGGTAAGCCTTCGTTTTGTGATTGTCTAAGCCCTTAAATCCGGCTTTTGCATCAAAAACGGAGCCGTCTGTTTTGACTGGTGTGTAGCCTAATGAATTTAAAAGATTTTTTTGATTTGCCTTTGTCGGATAGGAAGAATCTTCTTCGTCTCTTCTGGTCTTCAAATTTTCAATTTCGCTTCGAAGCTCATCCGTTACGATGTTGATCCCTTCTTCGATGGCTTCCTCAATAATCGAATCGGTGTTTTCTCTGATTTTTTCCAATTCCTTAAGGGTTTCATTTAGCCCTTTAGTTGATAGCTTCATACGCAGGACCAGCTCCAACTGTAATGAATCAAATTTGTGTCTTCCTCGAATTGGACGCCTGTCAATGCCCAGGACGCTCCAAACGATTCCATGGCGGCTTCTAAAACATCGATTTCGTCGCATTCTTTTTTTGTGAAAAAATCAAGGGTGCCATTTAGCGTTCTTTCGCCCCTGGCATTGTCTCCGTTGAATGCGTCGTCGTCTGATTCGGTCCAAACTGCATACGGCGCCGTTTTGTTTTCTGGCCGTCTGTAATGGTAGACATAATTTAATTTTTCGAAGGCCTCTTTTGGCCCTTCAAGGAGTTGGGTCAGATACTTCATAATTTTCATTTAACCTTTCTAACGATAGATCAATCGCATCGTCGTCAACGATAACCTGAAAATCTCCGATTCTATATTGTCGGCCGTCTTCTAAAATAACGTATTTAGCCGCTTCGGGAAGCTCTGTACAATATACATGTATTAGCTTATCCAGCTTATAACTGGCCCCTTTGGCTGCATACATTCGATTATAACCGATTGTTTTATTCGCATAGAATGCCTTAATTTCCAAATAGACCAGTTTTTCATCTGGCATTTCGGCATTGTCTGCGGTATTCTCTAGCGAATAAAATTTTAATAATCCTTCATCTCTCATGGCTGCTCCACCTGCTTAATTTTTCGAAGCCCTATTGACTGAAGCATGTCTTTGTAACGGTCGGCGGCTTTTTCGTCGCCATAACCGAAAAAGGCTTGAACATAAACAGCAACAGCATTGCATTGAACCGGATCATTTAAATCAAAGGCGGCATCCGTCGCCTGCGTGATATCATTTTGACCCGCTTCAATTAAAGCATCTATTTCGTCATCGAATGCGTTTGAAACGATTCGAAGCGATTTTTTTACGAATGTTTTAAGCTCTGCTGCTGTCATCTTCATTTACTCCTTTTTAGTCCCGCGCTTTTGGGGTTTCTTTTCCTCTTCAGGAAGGTCTTCCTGTGGCGCTGTTTTTGGCTCCTTTGATGCCTGTTTTTCAGCTTCTCTAACTTCAACGGCGCGGCCTAATCCGATGATTACGCCGGCCGTTTCCTTAGATACATTGACACAGGTCCCAGCATCTAAAAGGACCCGTGTCGCTGCTGTTAACTTAATTAACAATTATCAGCCTTCGCCTGGTGTTTCGGCTGCTGGCTTTGTAACATTTACGAATCTGCCCATTGCAACGGCTGCAAGTGCAACATAGAGACGTCCGACAATCTTCACAAGGTCATCTTCTGCGTATGTAAATTCATCAAATACAAATTTGATATCTTCGCCATCTGGGAAGTTAGCCTGGAATCCGCTTTGAAGGTCTCCGACGATCATATAAACATCGTCTTCGCTGGCGTCATCGTATGCAGGAAGGCTATTGTTAAACACTGGTGTCATTCCATCGAATGGGTCAGCTACAAGGTAGCCGTCAGCGGTTGTGATGCTTCTGAATTTAGCCCATGTGAGCTTATTCAAAATAACAACATTGTCGCTTGCCTCATCTGAAAGCATTGCGAATGCATTGATTGCGGTATCTTGTGCAATACCCGCCTTAAGCTGTAGAGCCGATGGGCTTGTGCTTGTTGCTGTTGTTGGAAGCGCTGCAATGATTCCGACGATTGTGTCGGCTGCCTTCTTTGCGATTCTGTAGCCTAACTCGTCGTAAATATACTGAATAAAATTGCGATCCTTCATTGCAAGGACTTCTGTAGAGACTCTGATCCACTTCTTCACTGTCTGTGGAATGAGCGAAACTGTACCGAGAGTTAATTCTTCCTCTTCTGGTCCTGTTGTTCCTTCGAGATGAATCTTTGCTTCGGTTCCATCGATTTCGAATCCGATTTTGAGATTTCCCTTCACGAATGTGCGATTGACGCGCGAAATGATGTCGTTATTGTCCCAGGCTGTACGGATTGACTCTTCCGCAAATGTTGGAACAGGAACAGATCCATCTGTTGCGTTCTCTGTCAAAAGAGCGCGACATTCGTCGTCTTTTCCTGTCATTAAATACTTTCTATAAGCTGCGATGTAAGCATCAGAATTTCTGATTTCGGCATCGCTCATTTTTGAGCCTCTTTCCTGCTGTGGCTCATATACTGTGGCGATTGTTGGGTCAGCCTGTACGTTTGCGGCTGCTCTGATCTTCGCCTCAATCTGTTTTCTCTCTTCCTGGAGAGCTCTTGCCTCTTCCTCAAACTGATCTAAAACGCCGGCGCGTTCCTCGATTTCAGCGTCGGTTGCTGTCTCAGGGAGTGGTGTAAGGCTGCGCTTCTTTTTGTCAATTGCTCTAAGTGCTGCAGCGATTTCCATCAATCTTTTTTTCATGGCTTGTTTCTCCTTTACTAATTTAATTTTTCGTTTAACTCAGTGATTTTTTTCCTTCGCGCTTCGGCGCTCTCCAGCGCTTTTCTTGCTTCCTCGACCGTCTCTTTTGCGCTGTCCAGCGCTCTGGCTCCGATTGAGGTTTGTGGGTATGCTGGCCAATTCACGGCCGACACTTCCATGATGTCGCTAAACTTAGTTATACGGCGGTGTGGGTAAGAGCTGTCCAGCCCCGTCCATTCATCGTCTTCTACATAAAACGCAAATGACATTCCGGTTATGTCTTCACGTTCTAATGCCGATTCTAATTCGACCGCTTTCGGATTTTTGCGGGTCAGATCCGCTTCCATGTCAACGGCCTCTTTGCCTATTTCAAATCTAAGATTTGAATTTTTATTGTTTCTTCGACTTCTTGCTAATGGGATGCCGGTCATGTCGTGATTTATTAATAAACAAACATCCCTTAGTATTTCAGTGCTAACTGCTTCAGGCGCAATCTCTTCGCTGAAATATCCGCCGATGTCTGTCGTTTTATTAAAAACTATTGGTTGACCAACGATTGTGAATGAATCGTCGTCGTTGTCCTGCTTTCTAATTTCGCAGACAACGTTTCGAATTTCCTTTTCGCCTTTTTTCATTGCTCTTCTTCCCTTTCTTTCAAATTTCATTTCCTCAGATTTTTTCTCGCCTTGAAAATATTCATGAATGAGCTTTTTCATTAGCTCTTTATTTTTTCTAGTTTTATCTTTTTCAAGTCTGTCGAGACATTCTTCTTCGGTAGCTTCCATCTCGATATATTCCGTATTGTCTCCAAGAAGCTCTTTCATCTGATCCGTTGGCTTCGTACAAATAAACCAGGCAACCTCACAATCATTTTCTTTTGCATTCTTTGCGAATGTATATCGAAGTTGCTTCGTCATGTCGTTCTGGCCATCGTTCCCAGATTCATGCTCTTCGTGATTTGTGAGCGCTGCTCTTATGTGGTCGAAATCCCAGATCACATCATTCGCGGATGCATTCTCTTTGACGAATGTCGTTTTTCCTGAACAAGGAGCGCCGTAAACACATTTAACTGTTGCCATTTGCATCTCCTTCCTGGCTGCTTGATGAATCATAATTGTTCGTTGCAATCATTATTTCATCGCCGCCGCGGTCTGGTCCTAATGGCTCATAACCTAACATTTCACGGTATTCGTCGCGGGTAAATAATCCCAGCTCACGGGTTGCGCTGATCACATTTGTCACAACGTTCAAAGGCTGATATTTTAGTTTCGCGAGATTTGCTTCGATTCTGTTGCCAAATCCTATTTCTCGCGCCGTGAATAAATGGGCCGTTAATGCCTGGCATAGCATAATCGCGAAAGGTTCCAGGCGGCCTTCATAAACGCTCTCATATTTTTCGGCCGTAAATGTATTTTGTAAAAATTCACGGTTAACGCCGAAATACTCGAAGGCCATTTCTTCGGTTTGCTTCCTGGTGTCTGCATCAACAACGTAAGGTTTTGAATCGATTTGCTTATAGTCAAATTTCGAATCAATCATTATTACGCCGCCGTTGTTTTTAGTCTGCAGATTTTCTTCGATGAATTTTTCGCGGGCTGCTTCCAGGTCTTCTTCCTTGATGACCTGTGTCGCCTTCAAAAGGCCTCGAATGATTGCGCTGTTTTTAATTCCTTCGATGATTCCTTCGTTCTGGGCTTTCATCAAATCCGCAACCGGATTGAATGGGCTGTTATCATCGCCCAGCAGATCATCATTAAAAAAGTGATTCCGTAAATGAATCACTTCTTCGTAAGGGACCGTATAAAAATGATTGTGTCTTAGCTCAAAACGGGCGATTAATACGCCGTCATATTCTAGCAACTTAAAGCAGCGATAATTGACCGGCCACAATGCAACAATGGCGCCGGTGCTGTCATACTCTGGCCAAATAAAAGCGTTGTTGCTCGCGTAATAAAGCGATGCAACTTTATATAAAAAATCGTACATGGTCATGTATGGGTTTGGATGCTGCAATACTCGATAGACTTCCGACGTTGTAACGGTCACGGCCATGGTGTTCTTCTCACGTCTAACGGCTGTTAATTCCATTTTGGCCAAATTGCGGGCAAGGGCATCGATGCACGCGCAAATGATTTCCATTTTCAAAAGGTCGCCGTCAAAATGCTTGTAATTCCAGCAATTGATATCTAACGGAATAACCAGCGCTTTTTCTCGCGCTGCTTTTCGTTCAGCTCGTTTTTCCGGTCTTAGAAAATCGATAAAATTCATTTTTTCAGCTCCTTTACTTAATAACGTTCAAATAATCTTCACGCGTTTTTGTATAGATAACCATTGCATTTAGTGTGCTAACAGTTCCGTCAATTCGTCGCTTCTGTTGAATTTTTACCGGTTGAATAGCTTCATTCGTTCCGGTAGTCTTGACGGCCGTGTTTGTTAGGCACCATTTAAAAATCGGATTGTTGTTATAATTTAATCTTTTGTCGGATAAAATCGCGCCCATTTCATTCATTGGTGCAGTCCATGTGATTGGTCCTTGTGGGACGGCTTCCATTACGTTCCCAAATTCCATGGTCATTTCCTGGACCCAATAATCAGCTAAGGTTCTATCATAACCACAGCGCCACAATGTGATTTTGTATTTGTCGCGCATTTCTTTAAACCATTCCGTGACAGCTGAATATTGAACCATGGCCCCTGGGCATACGGTCAAAAGGCCGCGCTCTTCCCAGATTTTATAAGGCGCTTCTTTGGTTTTCGATTCTTCAACCTCTCGCAGCTTCTCTTCTGGCATGAAATATTGTTGAAGCTGATATATAATCGGGTCGCCCTTGACCCTGATCAAAAGGGTTGCCGCGGTCAAATCGCGAATTGTCGAAAGGTCGCAGCCGCCTATGGCGTAACTGTTATAGACCTTTCCCATGTCGAATGTTGCCGGGTTGTCGATTTGCTCCCACGTTAGCCAACTTGGAACATTGACTGCCTGCAGGTTTAAATCTTTGACTAAAAATGTAGGCTTGTATTTTGGCGACGCCTTCGCCCTGGTGCAGCCCTGTCTCATTTTGGCCAATGATTTAATCGTTCCGAGTCCTGGATTCGCCTTGATCCATGTTTCCTCGTCATCCCATTGATCGCCGGATTCTAATTCGTAGATGAATGAAAGGAAGTGGTCATCCTCAACGTTCCCGTTTAATACGTCTTCGGCGTATTGATATTCTTCATCAAATATCCCGTCACGATTAAAGCCCATTGTTGTTATAATCAAAAACAACGGTTGTTTTCTGGTCTCCGCTGAAATTGATTGCTTCATAACGTCAAAAATGTTGCGGTCTTTGATGGCGTGGCATTCGTCCAAAATGACCATGGAAGGGTTTAAACCATCCAATGTGTTTGAATCACTAGAAAGCGGTTGAAATACTCCAAAATTAAAAGCGCTTGTAAGCTCCACTTTCTTCGGCTCAATAATCTTTCTTAGGTCCGGCGACTGTAAAACCATGTTTTTTGCTGAATTAAAAACAATTCGTGCAGCGTCTCTTTTTGTCGAAATACAATCGATTTCAGGGCCGCCTTCTTTGTCGCCGATAAGGCCATAATTCCCAAGGGCTGAAAGCAGCGTTGACTTTCCGTTTTTTCGGGCTATTTCGATAAATACTTCCGTATATCTTCGAAGGCCGTGCTTGTCAACGATACCATAAATAGCTTGTATTATTACTTTTTCGAATAACTCTAATTTGATGGGCTTTCCGATTTCGCCCTTTGACTGTTTGCAAAAATTTTCAATGAAATAAATCGGTTTGTTTGCCAGCACTGCATCGAAGTGATATTTCGGGTTTTTCCCTTCTTGAATGTCGATGAGCTCTTGCATGGTCTGGTAGACCTTATGCGAAACTAACACTTCGCCCGATTTAATCTTTTTCCAATATTTCGCAATGTAGTTGTATTTTTTAATCTGAATCAAAGCGCTAAGAATTCGCTCATCAGGTCAGCTGGCTTCTTTTCTTCCTCTTCTGCGAATGTTGTTAAAATCTTCATAAGGGTTGCGACGGTTCCGTTTGCTGCGGTTGCCGTCTTGTTATATTCTGAAATGGCCGGATTTGTATAAATATTCTCCCGGCCTTTAACGTAAGCCTTTGTTACTGTGGCGCCGTCGTTCTTGATGGATTCTTCCAGGTCGCTCATAATTTTCATCTGCACCTGGTAGCGCTTGAATGTTGTCACGAAGAAAAAATTTGTTGAAACGCCTTTTTCTTGTGCTCTTTTAACAATCGCGTCGGCCTGCTCCTGCAGGGTCATTGGTGTTGCTTCGGTGTCTTTCTTTTTTGCCATGAATCATCACTCCTTTTTAGGTTTCTTGATTCACTTTCTTCGCCGTCTTTCCCGTTAATTTTTCGAATCTATTAATTATTACATCGCAATAATGCGGATCATATTCCATCATGCGGCATCTTCGCCGCTTCTCTTCGCAGGCGATTAGCGTCGTTCCTGATCCGCCGAATAAATCAAACACCAGGTCGCCTTCCTTGCTTGAATTTTCAATCTGTCTTTTTATCAGATTGACCGGCTTCATTGTGGGGTGTTCTACAGATCTAGTTGGACGCTTCTCATGAATGACCGTCGAATAATTTTCTATTTCGCAAAAAAGAGCCTTCAACAATTGTTTTGCTTCTGGCTCCTTCAAATCATCGATTTTTAATTTGCATTCAAAAACAGTGCTCTTTGTTCTATCTTCAACAAAATAATGCGCTGCCCCTTCCTTCCATCCGTAAATACAAGGTTCGTGTCTCCATTGGTAGTCTTGCCGGCCTAATGTAAAAACATTTTTAACCCATACTAAAATTTGACGCATTTCCATGCCGCTTTTATTTAGTGCGCTTATAAATTCAAAGGTTCCTGTGAAAGGATGCCAAATATAAAATGCCCCCCCAGATTTCAATGAGCTTTTCATATTGTTAAAAGCTGCAGTTAAAAAATTTATAAAATCATTTTCGCCCATCGAATCATTTTGAATCTTCAGGGCGTCTTTTGTCTTTTCTTCATAGTCGATATTATAAGGCGGGTCTGTAATGCAAAGGTCCGCTTCTACATTTCCCATTAGCTTTTTAACGTCTTCGGCTTTTGTAGAATCCCCACACATTAAAACGTGATCCCCTAATTGATAAATATCGCCAGGCTTGGTTTTTGGTTCTTCAGGAAGCTCTTCTTCGATTTTGTTGGCCTGGGCGTCCAAATCAGAAAAATCTATGTCGTCGCTTGTGATGTCATCGAATTCGAATCCGGTTAGCTCCAAATCAAAGCCGTGTTTGTTTAATTCTTCTAGCTCTTCGCTAACGAGATTCATGTCCCATTCGCCCAACTCCGAAAGCCTGTTGTCCGCTAAAATATAAGCGTGCCTTTGGTCTTCCGTTAGACCTTCAATAAAAACGCAGGGCAATTTCTTCAGCCCCAGCTCTTCGGCTGCTGCTAATCTTCCATGGCCTGCGATCAAATTAAAATCTTTGTCAATCAGGCAGGGCGTCAAGAATCCAAACTCCAAAATGGACGCCTTAATTTTTTCAATCTGGCCTTTGCCGTGCTTTTTTGCATTCTTTTTGTATGGCTGCAGCTTCGTGATGTCGATTTCTTCAATTTTTTCTATGTTTCCCATTCTTCAATAGCTCCTTTTGTGGTTGATTCGAAGAATTGATTAAAAACCTTGCTTTAAAAAGTAAAACTTTTGTCTATGTTCGTTCAAAAATGACTATATATTTTTAATTAGTAATAAATAACCGTATTTTTTCCAAAAAACCATGGGTTTTGCCGGTCAGGTGTCT